>JAABUW010000028.1_pt1 | contig 288406 bp, 279 predicted proteins | sample 5560081 | NCBI WGS metagenome assembly JAABUW01 (sample SAMN10711882, study PRJNA513363) | rock metagenome | isolation source: Antarctica rocks | place: Antarctica: Victoria Land, Knobhead sud | reverse complement strand
GAAGTTCCAGGGACCATTCTTGTCGCGAAAGTGATCAGGACTAGGGGGGTCTCTAGGCGGCTTCCAGATATCAGCCCTACGGGTGAGCGGTTAGGGGGTGCGAGCGGTTAGGGGGTGAACCCTTCTACCAGATCTTCGCCGTCCAAATATTGGTGAATTTTATTTGATTCACATGATGGACTTGATATCAACTCAACACCATGATCATCATTCGCAAACTGACCTTCCTGGGCCCAGTCATAACCTTGGCGTTGCTTGGCTTTGGTTGGTTGCGATTCGGGGGCGATAACATTAAAGCACAGATACGAGCACCCAAGCTGTTGTTAACAGCTGCGAATAGCACGAAAACCATTTTATTAACACACTCAGACTATGATCCATCCCTCCTCACTTTCTGGGAGCAGCTGTCCACGGCACTGCTCGAGACAGCACCGAAATGTACCCTCCCTACCGTGCCCATCGAGGCGCCTATCAACATGTTCGTTAGAGTGGGGAAGAAGTTCAACTACCGGCCTGACCTGCTCGCGCTTCCCCAGGAAGACATCGACGACCTCAAGGATGCACACACGCGATATGTGACCAAACTTCCAGAGCTGGCAGCACAATTGCCGTTTGCGAAGGAGACAAAAGGAATCGTGATGACCGCTGCTGGGGAATTCATGCCACCTCTGGTGGTATCCCTCCGAATGCTACGGCGAACAGGGTCAAAGCTACAAGTGGAAGTCTTCATGGAAAATAGTACCGTCTACGAGCCTGAGATATGCGAACAGGTGTTGCCGAAATTGAACGCGACTTGCAAGGTCATGCCGAAGGGACTGGAGACTGGCACAACGAAGGTCCAGATATCCCGATACCAATTGAAGGCCTTCGCGATGCTGTTCTCGAGCTTCGACGAGGTTCTCCTTCTGGACGCGGATAATATAGTCCTGGAAGCGCCGGAGAACTTGATGGCAGATGAACCATTCGTGGGGAGAGGGTTTGTGAGCTGGCCTGACTACGTAAGTATCCCAGAACTGGTGCAAAACCCATAAGGATGTGCTGATAGCAGCCAGTGGGCCAATACCGCTTCCCCAAAATTCTACGAGATCTCCTCACAGGCCGCTCCTGATCCCTCCGCGCGCGCATCGTCTGAGTCTGGGCAATTACTTCTCTCAAAGAGTCTTCATGCACAGACCCTCCTGCTAGCACTCTACTACAACTTCCACGGACCAAGTCATTATTACAAACTTCTCTCCCAAGGTGCCGTAGGCGAAGGCGACAAGGAGACATACTTAGCCGCAGCCATGGCACTAAATACAAGTTTCTACGCAGTCCAAGAAAACGTCGAGACACTAGGCTATCATTTCGGAAACTCCAAGGAATTCAAAGGCTGCGGAGCCATCCAGCACAACCCCTCCACCGACTACCAAAAATACGAACTCCACAACACTTCAATCACCGCTCCCAAACCCTCCTTCATCCACGCCCAAACCTATAAAATGAACGCCGATACCGTCGTCAATACGTTCCACGCGGAAATCAACCAGCGTATGTGGGAATCGAAGGAGAGTATGATGGAGCGGTTCGGTAGAGATATAGAGAAGCAGGTTTGGGCCGATACGCTCTATACGGGATGTCAGCTTGAGCATAGCTTCAAGGTGTGGCAAGGCAAGAGTGAAATTTGTAAGAAGATTGGCAGGGTTTACAAATTCTTGTTTGATTGAACGTTGGATGGGATTGTGCCATGAGCTGCGAATGAAGTGATGAGCATGCGTATGGATCATTTAGGTTTGGTGGAATTTATGGTGGCACCAGGTGGGAGATACCCTAAGATGATTAAGATCTCTGACTCTGCGTCTGGAAAAGTTGGCCATCCGCAATTGGCTGTTCCTTTAGGTTCCTTACCAGTCAACTTCATGATCAAAATAATTGTCAATGAAGGCCCTGGAGCTACCGCGAAGCCGCCCCAGGAAATCCCCCTACGAGCGCCTAAAAGCAGACTTGGGGGCCCTTTTGGGGCTCGCTTGGGGGAGACCCTAGACTACTAGATGGGTCTAGCGTTAGCCTAGCCCTATGATCTACATTGAGCGAGCTCCTGTAAAGGCTTAGTCCCACCCTAACCCTATGATCTGCCCTTAGCGAGCTGAAGTCTGCATGATCCTATTTCTCTGCCTTCTCTACTATTTCACCCCATTATTTATCATTGAACAAGCTATATTGACCGACGTCGCACCCTCTCTCTCTCTTTCGCATACAGAATGGCTGGGAATCGAAGTCAGCAAATGCTGAGTAGTCCTAGGCTTTGGATTCTACCATCTATGGTTTTACCGCTTACTCGGGGTGCAGAGATGGCTTTAGGGGCGCGGGCTGGCGACGGCGAGTAGGGTGACGGCGAGGGTAACCAGTACGGCACATATGTTTATGATGACGGCGGTGATGATGGCGTTAAGTATAGGCGTCGACTACGTTGGTGTTGTTGTTGATATCCATGGGGTCTCTGGGAGGGGTCTCCCGTTAGTAAAGTGGGGTCTCTCTGTATTCGTCCCCCTCGCTTGGGTCTTTGACAACTAAAGTAGTCTTGTGCACTTGCCCAGGCCAAGTCGTCAACTACGCCCCCTCGTCTCGGTCCATGAAGCCAAAAAAGAAAAACGCCAGCGTTCAGTTGGCTTTTGTAGCATGTTGGACGTTGGGATTATCCTCCAATCTTACTGCTCTCACGAGTACACTCATCTTCATCTTACACAAACACAACTAGAATCCCTATCTCGTGCGGGGTCCCACACCAAGATTTCTTCGTCCTTTATATCCTCCAACCATTGAACAATCGTATGACTAAAAAACACCAGATCAATGTATAGTATGAGTTTATCTCGGGCAATGACCCTGGTAAAAGATGTACGCTTTTTCGTGGCACGACCGTTTCATCCCGGCACCAGGAGCTTTTGCATACCAACAGAGTTTCGTATATAGCATCACCAACAACTCTTTGAAAGGAAGTGTTGGAAAAGGCTCTCATTTATTACTTATCCTACCTTTCCTTGTATCTCTTCTCATTCCCATATCCTTGCGTTCCCACGGCACTTCATCTTCTTCTCCGTGAGTCCTTTAAAAGGCCTGTCGCTCTTGATAGAACTTCTCAATCCGGGCTTTCTCGAGTACACTAGTCTCGCTGAGCGCGCCATTGGTTACTCCTATTCTTTCATCTATTCAATGTTTTCCACGACGTCTTGGATGCTTCTGCATCCGCTTCTCCTTATCTTCTCCAACTCGCTCGGAGCAGCTAGCCCTACGAAAAACATTGTCAAGCGAGTCGACTTGCCTGCGGATATCTCTGCATGGTCAGCCTTTGGCGATTCCTATGCATCAGGGATTGGCGCCGGGACACTCGTGACAGAAGAAAAAGACCTAATTTACAGCGGGTCATACCCACAGCAAATGAATAATAACGATCCCAGAATCGGGAATGCTGCCAGCCGCAAGTTCCAAGACCTCGCCCACGTAGGTGCAGGTACCCGCGAGGTAATCGCTAGGGCGCAGAGTAACGATATCAGCGCTTCAGAGCTTGTGACTGTTCAAATTGGTACGTAGACGACCTTTCGGTCCAACTTTCCATCGCCGTACCATCACTACTATCTGCTGACATTGTCTAGCCGGCAACGACCTACTATTCTATAACATTATGAGCGGATGTGTCTTCAGATTTGAAGCCGAACTCTCAATCGGTTGTGCCACAGCTCTCCAGCAAGGTCAGGCCCGTCTCGACAATGACATTCCAGGCGCCATGGACAATGTTATCGCCGCCCTCCTAAAAGCTGCCCCGAACCTCGACAAACTCATCGTCGTCGGCTACGGCGCTCCCTTCAATCAAGACACAACAGGCTGCAACACAAAGTTCTGGAATTTCTGGTACTTTGACGCGGCTCCGGATGACTTGCTCTTCCTCACAACCGAACGTCGCCGCTCATTGAACGACATCATCAGCAATCTCAACAGCGTCCTCTCTGCCGCAGTCGACCGCGCCAACAGCGGCGCCGGAGCTGGAAAGGTCGCCTTCGCAGACTGGAACCCCAAATACAACGGCCATCGCTTCTGCGAAGTCGGCGTCGATGAACGCGCAAAGAACAGAGATAACACATGGTTCTACAACGTCCCCACCGTCGACGACGGCGATCTCGTCGCCGTCGCCGCCGACCAAGTAAGCAGCCCCGACCCTTCAACCTGCAAGGCGACAGCCGAAGCATCAGGCTCCTGGACCGATCTCATAAACTGTGGAATCGCCCGCGTCCATGCCGCTCACCCAGACCTCATCTTTCCCCAGAGCGGCTTATTCGGCTTATTCGGCCCCAACAACGGCCGCATCGGCCATCCCAAACCGCAAGGCCATCTCGCCATCGCAGACGCCATCTTCGAAGCTGCAGGCCGCACTGGCCCTGGCGGCTTCAAAGCAGGCTGGTGCGGCTTTCATGTAACGCAGTACCAGAAAGACAACCCCAGTGATCCGAACAGTCATTACCACCTTGATGTCTCGGTCAAGGATGCGAGTGGTGCTGTCGTGGGGACGGTGGGTTATCAGGATGCGCCGTCGGGACAGAGCGTGCATTGTTCGAGTCGGCTTCCCAATCCGGTGGTTGTGACGGCGCAGAATGTGGATACGGATGCGCTGTTGTTCGAGTATGGCGGGCAGCATTTTGGGAGTAATGACCAGGCTCATTATTGCAATTTTGGAGCGTATGATAGTGGGAAGAGGGAGGGGGATTGCGGCTTTTCTTGCTAGAGTTGGGGACGTGTACATGTAGCATGGCGGGAAAGTCTGGGCTGTCGTGCTATTGCTTCAGTCCAAGTCCTGCGGTGTTGTCTTTCCTCTCATACCCCGTCCTGTCATTATACGTAGAAGTCATTTGTTTTTAACCTGCTTGGGCAGCTTGGATCTTCCTGATGGCGTAACTGGGCTGTACAAATGAGCTGCATGACGGAGTGGAGCGCGTCATTTGTGGCTCTTTCGACAGCGCAGTTAGGGCATTCGAGCAATCTATACAAAGATCTAGGGACTCATGCTAATGCGATCTAGACTGTGAGGTGTCTTCCGTAGATACACGCCTAAATACTCACGACAAATCCAGTAAGCGATGTCTGATTATTATGGCATTAGAAGTTCGGAGACTCGTTGTTTTTCTGGCCTGCACTAATCACAATGAAGCTCCCCCAATAGTGGTACGCAGTCTACGCTTACAGAATGCCCCTTCCAACAAATCTTTGATGATTCAGCCTAACAACGGAACAACGGAGCAACGCTTGCTAGGCTGGCCATTGGTATAACGGCTATTTTGCAGAGGAGTTTGGGAATTTGAGCAGGAAAGCGAGGCTATTGCATGGGTGATGAGCAGCAATGACGGGCCTTGGATGGGACTCTTTCCTATTCGGTATCCCAACCAGAGGGAACGCTCTCCTGAATATGCAAGAGCGAAAGGGTAATGGACCAGCAAAGTGCAAACATCAATGGTAGAATGTCGTTGCGCAATGCTATCTAGCAAACAGCACACAGCCATCCCAGGTATTGTACATGCTGTCCCAACGCATCAAAGCCCCTTCGACCGTCCCAGTATCACATGCGCGCACATCCGATTCCCGTAATCTACTGCCCTAGCCACAATTCAAACACTTACATCTCCTCAACAGCGCAATTAGGATGCAACACATAAACAACCTTCTCCGCGTCTCTCGAGCTGCCCTCATCACCATCAAGCCCCTCGCCTCGGATCTGCATGAAAATATTGTCCTGTCACCCAAGTCAGCTACTGCTCCAATATATATGAATTTCGAAACAAACCTTAACCATCCGCTTCATGACTTTCACCACAAGTTCTTTCTCTCCCTCCATCTCCTCAACACTCCCCAGCTCCTCCTCCTTTTGCTCCAAGTACCAGACCACCAACTCCTCATGCTCGACCCCTTCTCCGGTGGTCATCTCATCTTCGTTCACCCTCCGCACCAGCATGTTTAAGATGGCCATATACTTATCATACGTGATCTTCGTCCTCCTACCCTGGGCTGCTGGCGTAGCAGAAGTTCGTCCAGCAGCGCCGTCAGGACCGTCGTCGCCATCGTTATCTTCGTCGTTGTCATCGCCGCCGTCGGCCATGGGCGAATCACCGTCGCGGTCACGGGTGCCGTTGTTTAACACTTCATCTTCGTCGTCTTCGACTTCTACGTCGTCTTTTTCTACGCTGATGATACTCTGGCGAAGGAGATTGAATGCTTCTCGGACGAAGTTGGGAGTAACATCGTCCACGCAATTGGCTTTGGCGATAGCCTCGCTCAGCCGAATCATACTCTCCAGCTGCCTGACAGTGATTCGGTAGCTGTTCCTTCCAATACCACCCTGTGCGTCATCTGCGCGGAGCTCTTTATACTTCTCGACGAGCAAAGTCTTCGCTTCTGGCGTGAATTCCGGCTTAAACGTTCGCGCAAAACGGATGTAGCGCTGCAATTGCTCAGTGGAAAATTCAGGTGTCACGGCCTCGTCGCGGTTCATGTGGATGTTGACGATGTGCTCGGCTAGGTGCCTGTCGACACTTTCGTTGCATTCATCTAAGATCACGAAGAAGAGATCGAATCTGCTCATGATGGGTGCGCTCATGTTAATGTTCGCGCGCAGCGTCGTTTTTCGATTGTATCGTCCACCAACTGGGTTTGCAGCAGCGAGGATACTCGTCCTTGCGTTCAAAGTAGCTTGGATACCGGCTTTGGCGATTGAAATGGTTTGCTGTTCCATGGCTTCGTGGATGGCTACTTGATCGCCGATGTCCATCTTGTCGAACTCGTCGATGGCACAGATCCCGTTGTCTGCAAGCATGAGGGCACCGGCTTCGATTGTAAATTCGCCGGTTTCTTCGTCCTTGACTACGGCTGCTGTGAGACCGGCTGCTGAGGAGGCTTTGCCGGATGTGTAGACTGCGCGTGGGAGGAAGGAGCAGATGTATCTTTCCTATTGTCAGCGCTTTGGCGGTTTGAAAATAGAGGACAGACTTACTTCAGAAATTGACTCTTGCTGGTGCTAGGATCGCCAACAATGCAGATGTTCAAATCTCCTCTTAGCTGCATGCCTTCTGGAGTGACCTTGCTGACACCCCCCATAAGCTGCAGAAGCAGACCCTTTTTCACAATCTCGTGACCATACACCATTGGCGCCAGAGAGTTGACTAGCCTCGAGTAAATATGATCGCTGTGCACCATTTGCTTCAGATCCTCGATCTCGGAAGCTGTTAATGATTGCAGATACGCATCTTGAGCATGATCCCCAGTATCCTGAGGGTCAATTGTCGAAGTCTGGTTTAGGGAAGCCAGAATGTTGCCAGATTGACCGTTGAGTTGCTGATTCGCAGCCTGGCCAGGCGTGGAAGTATCCGGTGTGACCATGCATGACAGAAAAGCCATGCGGTATGTAAGGTCTCGCACACCAAGCGCCTTGAGACCAGTGACGCCACTCCCTCCAGCATCGCCACCTCTAGGTGCATTTCGATTGTCTCTTGTAGCTTCTGGCCTTACACCAGGAAGCCCAAGCTGGCTCACATCCGGTACCACAATGAGCGTACCCGTGAAGACACACTTCTCGCCGGCCTTTGCACGATCCACGATCTCGCCCCGTAGTATTACATCCATTGTTCGCGGCATGCTGCCTGTAGGTATCTCGGAGCTGTTCTCTTGTATGCGCACTTTCTGCCAATCGACGAACGTACTCTGCCGAATGTCCAACCGCCATCCTTGCCGGTTTCCACAAGTCATATTGGGGCATTGTGTGGGTTCTGTGTAGCGGAATGTCTGCTCCACGTTGGGGATTACAGTTCGGCAGCCCTCGCAGATAAATGTGGCCAGGTAGAGCTCAGGTCGTACTTCTGATGTGCGTGTCACTGTCCCTGAGATTGAAAGCAGCTTACCCACTGAAGCTGTCCGTAGCTGCCTTATTCGTGAGATCAGAGGCAGGTTATAGAAAGCTAGGGTGAACAGCTTGTCGGTCTGCTGATTTGTAGTCCTGCTTCCCTGCGTCTCAGCTTGGCTGACTCCATTGCCCGCAACGGAAGACCCAGTCTGCGAGGACGCGCTTGTAGGCTGTCGATGCTCCTTGAAGTACCGTGGCTCGTGCTTTGCGATCAGGTTGTGTAGGGCTCGGGTGAGGAAGGGTAGATAGCGGTAATAGTCATTTGCAATTGCGTTGGCGAGGGTCTGATTCTGTAGGGAAAGGAGGTGTTGGAAGTCGACGTAGAGGGTAGAGAGATTGTAGATTCTGAGTCCGTGAATTTGGGCGATGTAGTATTTGTCGCTGGTCAGGGCACTGGAAGGAGGTGCGCCTGAAAGAGTGATGTCTTCAACGAATCTGGACACATCAGCTCTTGCATCTACTGTCGACCGCAATAGATACGCACTGTTCTAAGAAACCCTCAAACTCCTCCGCGACCTTCTCGCCCACTCTGTCCACTACCTTCGGCACAGCTCTCGCCATCGGATCCCGAGGTCGATTTCGGTCTGTACCTCGAGCGCCAACAATCTCGTCATCTGGGAAGCCTTCGACATCGCTGGGCGCTCCATTGCTCTCTGAGGGTGGCATGGAAGACCGCCGGGCGCTTCGGCCATTGGGCACCTTGGAGGCGCCATTTGTTCGGGCGCCGCGAGCGAGGTCAAGATCTGGTTTATCAGAGTTGATAAGGCCGTCTACGATTGAAGACATGATGGCAGCAACGTTTCTGTGGCAGAGTATGAATTGGACAGGTGCAGCAGCTGGTGGGGCGTAATGTTCAACGGCCAGAGGACGCGTTTCGCGACTTTTCGCGTAAAGTGTTTTTCACGCGGTCTTGGCCGGGGGCAAATTCCAGCAATTCTGCCTCCTGGCGTTCAGACACACTCAACGCAACTCGCTATTAGTATTTGAAGTCACTTATAGCGTTGGGAAAGCAATCTCAATGCATGCTTGGTACTATTGCTGATTTTCAGGATAATCTACTTCCAATGCCTTCCGCGTGCTGAAATTCTCGCCGCAAATGTTGCCATGTAAGTGGCGATGTGTCAACGCTGAGAGCCGTAAATTGGGTAAGATTCGCGTACCGTGAGAAAGATCCTCAGAGTCTTTTCCCAAGCCTGACTGGGACTGCGGTGTGGGTGAAGGCTCCAGGCGGCCAGATTGCTATGGTGGCGTATTGATATGTTGATAATAGATGCGGGCGATGCAGGCGATGTCATCGATGGCGTGGTGGCTCCTGGAAAACGAAAAGCTCAGAAAGATGAAAGTATGCAAAATGAAATGTGTCCAACCAGCGCAAGATCAGCTCCATCAGACCTCCTAAGCCCTAGGCCTAGGTGGCTTCTTAGAGCGCAACTCCTCCTCGTCATCCACAAGGATGAAGAGCTTGCTGTTCTGGTCATGAGCCACCTCCCCAAACAAACGCATAACCTGCTCCAAGCTGAGTTTCGAGAGTACCTCTCTGTCATCCATTGCGGCGCTGATGATCTCCTTCTTGGTCTCTTGCATCTCGATGAGTTTGGCGTCCACGGTTCCTTCGACCATGAATCGCGTGATGTACGTCTCTTCCGTTTGGCCAATGCGAAAGACACGGCAGAAAGCTGAGGCTATTAGTACAAGTTGATGATCAAGTGTTGGAGGAGCATACCTTGCTGCTCAACGCAGCTATTGAACCAAAGATCAACGCAGATCACTTTTGAGGCCACTGTCAAGTTCAATCCTAATGTCGTGAGCGGGATTATTGCAGCGAAAGTAGGCCTAGGGTGGCATACCTTGACCACCACACTTTAGAGAAGCAATCATGATCGTGATGTCCGGCATGCTCTTGAACTCAGCAAGCGTCTTGTCACGGTTTTTGTGGGACATCTTGCCATTGTACTGGAGTATTCAATGTCAGTCAGCCTTCCTTTGGCGCCAAACCTCAAGACGTACTAGGCAATATTTCCACTTCTTCTGCTGACAGATACGCGCAAGAACATGGAACCTGTAGAAGTTAGCGAACGTCAAGGCAGATAAGACGGCCAGTACGAACACAAGATGCCATTCACTGAAGACAATGATCTTCCTATCAGGGTTATCCTTAATCCACTGCTCAAGCAATTTTATCACCGCTGTAGTCTTGGTTGAGAGCAAAATCTTGTCTTCGTGGTCGACATAATCCATAGTGAGCTTGAATGGCTTCTTCTTGGAGCCTTCCTCGGCAATCTTGTCGGTCAGATCTTCAACATCCAACTCTTTGAGGCCCTCGCATGATTCACTTGTGGTGAATGGCTTCTTGCATTTTTCGCAGGCCGTTCGGTCTTGATCGTTCCTAGATGCTTCGTAGGCCATGTTGGAAAGACACTCTCTGCAGTAAACATGTAAACAGCTTGTCACAAGTGGCTCCTCAGGCGGCTCTTTGCAGATCGTGCACAATGTCATATCTCTGAGCTCGGTCCATCGCCCTTCTTTCCTGAGATCACGAAGCACTCGTGCAAATTTGGAAGCAAGAGTGTTCTCCTTCTTGGGCAGACTTGCTCTTGGCTGGCTACCTTGATTGTTGACATTGATGTTGGGAGTCTCCTGTGGGTTCTGTGCCTCAGCAGGATCTTCCTTGACTTTGATCATCCTCCATATAGCGGTCATCATGTTTTTCTCGATATTGTCACCCTCGCCTGTATCAGCGACTAGATCCTGCCAAAGATCGCCTATGTCATCGAGCTCGTATTCTTTTTCCATGATCTCCTGAACCATCATGATGTGAGCTGTCATCTGTCGTAGGCGTTGAAACATGATCTTATTAAGGTGAGTGATTGCATAATCTAAAGTCGATAGGGGAGGATTACCATGAGCATCTTCAAATGCTCTTCCACTGTCCCTTGTCTTGCAAATCTGGGACGCTTAGAAGATGCGAGTTTCTCGTAATGTGTTGGAAACTCACCTATTGATAGCTCTGACGCATCTCATGCGGACCACGTCATAGATTCTCTTCTCCACTGGGTTAAAGCTGAGTTTTTCGGTATGTACGGTATTCTTAGGCAGCTGGACCAAAGGGACTCCAAAGATTTTGTCCTTGTAGGTCCTTCTGATCATCATCTGATCCAAAAGAGCGTGCAAGCGTCCATTGCAGTCGGTGCTTCCCTTGAGGCAGAAGTTCTGCTGGAAGACGTCAAAGGAGCCTGTATGACTCACTCGCAGGAACTTGAAGTATGGAAAAAGCTCTTCCAGTCTGTTCTGGATGGGAGTGCCCGAAATGGCCCACCGGTGCTTAGCCATAAGAGCTCGGCAGGCAATGGATGTTTGAGATCGGTGATTCTTGATAGCTTGAGCTTCTGTGGCAGCTATTAGAGGGCTCTTAGTGAGAAAGTCGAGTGATTCGAGGGAGTACTAACCATCAAGTACTATTGAGGCTGCGTTAATCTTATAATCTCACCAAACGAATGGATAAGGCATCACTTACCAATCCTATAGAATTGACCTCGATGCAGCAATTCTCGCTTTGTGTCCCATTCTTTGTGCCACCATTCTTGCTTCACGTCAAGGTCCTTGATATCCTTTGGTATATCACACTTCGGGTAAGATCTGACGACCTTTGCGCTCATCAGCTTTCTGCTCTCTTGGATTAGAAACATATACGTACTTCCTGATACGTGGTCAGGCTGTAAAAGTCAGTAGCGCTCCGTATGTCCAGAAGGCTCACTTACACAATGTTTGCCCTCTCCAATTCTAAAACGGCACCCTTCCCAGCTACCTTAGTCCCGGAATGATGTCGAACAATTCTAGGAAAGATCGTATCGTCGATGTGTTTGAACAACTCGTCTTCCCCTACAATGTTGTCAGCCTTGGACGTTTCACTTCTCGGGAGATATTAGCCTTACATTGAGTTAGCAAAGCCGGCGAGCACACAATCAGTGTGCACCTATACTCGTCGTCGGGAGGTGGACGGTTAGCAATGATGGCGGCAATGGTCATGACTGTCTTTCCTAGACCCATTTCATCTGCGAGCATTCCACCCAGTGGCTGATGAGTGCCAGTCTCTCTCTCTTTCATACGTGCCGCTCCCTGGACCTGATAATGGTAAAGGGACGACTTCATGCCTTTGAAAGCCCAATCACCTTTACCATCCGGGAGAACCTTTCCTGCTCCAAGAAGAATAGTGGCACGCTGGATCTCGTGCATGTCTGTGGTGGCCTTCTTTTTCTCCTCGATCGGTACACTGGCGACCAAAGACGTAAGTGCTTCACGCTTCTTTTTCTCCGACATGACAGGGGCAACACGCGAACCGAGATTTGCGTTCGAGTCTTCGTAAACATTGCTGGTAATCAAGCTGCCAATATCGGTTGTAGCACCCGTCTTGGTGACCTTCGATCTCTTCGGAATCGGCTTGACCTTCCTGCTAATTTTCTTGCCTTTGCCGCCGTTACCCTGAGGCTTTTTGGTAACCTTTTCGGCTGCTTTCTCCTCAGCATCTTTGGCTTTCTTACTTTCTCTGTAAAGTAATGCTTCAATTCCTTGCAACTCATTCATCCGTAGCTCCTTCTCGAAAAAGTTCTTGCGCTTGATCTTGCTAGGTTTGTGTGGTTTAGCCCGTTTGCCGTTTTGTTCGTCACCAAGGCCAGCTTCATTGTCGCCATCATCGTCGTCATCAAAAGTCGTATCAAGCGGACGCTTTGATGGACGAGACTGACGTGAGGAATAGAAGAGATCATCCTCGCTATTATCGCCGTCTTCCGCCTCATCTTCACTATCTTGAGCCTCGCGAACAAGTCGGTTGATACGAAGGTTTTCCTTATCCTGGGCTTTCTTGAATTCCACATCATCCTCCCAAGTGTTCTTGCGGGTCTTCTTTTTGGCTCGGTACTTCTGCTTAACGGCTTGGAATTCGCTTCCGGAGTTTTCATCCAGAACAACAGTGTCACTCATCCAAGCAAATTCATCTGTTCCCGAATCGGGGCGTGAGCTGGCAGGCGCTGTGGCTCCGGGAGTTTTGAACATAGCACTAGCTCCAGTGGGTACTGCCCTCCCAAGAGCTCTCGCGGCATACAGACGTTGTATTTCTTGCATTTTTGTAAAGTCCATTGGCGTCCGCTTGGCTCTCGGATTCGGTCTTCGTAGCATGGAGTTGCCCAAATTTGGCTTTGGTGCAGCAACTGGCTCTTCCTCAGAGGAAGACTCAGATTCAGGAAGCTCCACCAGGCTCTTGTTGGCACCCAGAAATTCGACCTCTGGATTTTCTTGCTTCATTGTAACAGCTGTAGATCCATCATCATATACGATGATCTCTTCTGGTCCATCTTCGCTATCAGAGAGGAGGACGGTACCGTTAGCCATTGTTGTGCCATGCTTGTATCTCGTGCTCCCTCCCACCTTGCTGGATACGACTTGCACATCATCGTCCGTGTCGGTAATGTTGATGACTTCATCAGTAGGGAACATCTTGGAAAAAGGTATGAAGTCTGGAGCTTCTTTCTTGACGGGAATGCCGTTGTCCTGGACAGCCTTAGCAGGTGTCTTGCGTTGACTCCAAGTTCCAGGTCGTGCAGGAATCTCTTCGAGGTCTTTAGAGTTGCCATTCAACAGTGCCCTGATACGGTCTGAGGTCTCTGACGCTGTCAAAGCCTCGCCTCGAACCGCTGGTTGTGGTTGAGTACGGCCCCCAGAATTGTAGACTTGGTCGCCATTCTCATCATCTGAGTCAAAATTCGAGTCAGTCAGCTCAATACTGTGCTCCCGCATCGCTGCCCATAGAAATTCCGTGTCTGGTTCTTCTGTCTTAATCTTGGTAGCCGCTTCATAACCGCGGGCTGATATATCGGAAGGGCGCGTCTCTTGAACGTCTGGCATTGGCATATCTCGATTACCGTTGAGGTTCTGGGGACTAAGTAGGTCATCGTAGGTCTCGCCGTCTTCTGGGGGAAAGACAGGTGGGAAGGCGCCATTAAAGGGGTCGCCGGTCTCCGAAGACATTGTAATCGAAAGCTGTGAAGCGTACAGCAAGGTCAGCAAGAGGAGTAAAGGACCGAGGCGGGGTGCATTGAGCATGTTGAAAAGTGACGTATACGTACCCAAATGATTGATGGCCCAATGTGCAAATTCCAGCCGCAAGACTAACGCATATCCTGGTGCGCTGAAGACACTTGTGATAATTTGGAGCAGTGTAAGCTTGATGTTGAAGAGCCGAGATAAGAGCAGCAATGTCGCTGGATGTCCTCGTGTGAAAGCAAGTAAAGATGATAGAATGATGACTGACGAGATGTCTGAAAGTATGAGGTGACTTGGGAATCAAAAAGTTAGGTGCCAGAATCCCAAGGCGGTGTAGAAGTGAATATCCGAGGATGGCGAGCAGAAAGTGAGAGAAGATTTACAGAAGCGGTAAATTGGACGCTAAGACAGGAGTGAGTTGTCGAGGGTGATTCAATTGAGTGCGAGAAATGCAGCCGTAAGGTTCATGGAAGGAGAAGAAGGAGAGATGAGGATGGAGATGTTGCTTGTTTTGACGAGCAAATGGCTGGGATTGCGAGGATGCGTGGGTAGGAATGACGTCAAGGAAGAAAGACGACGCAGGACATAGAAAGTGAATGATGGTGAAAGCGGTGACTTCACGTTGGGCTTGCAGTATGCAGTACGAGAGCAGTGGAACTTGCCAGTGTCTCGAGTACGATGTACCGCTTGCAGTAGCAAGACCAGAGTAGCAACGACGAGCAGCAAGATGGTAGATGATAAATGTACGAGTGCAAGTGCAGATGATGATTGTGTGTAAGGATAGAAAGAAGGGTTAAGAGGGGGTCTGAGAGATGTAGAAAGATTAACGAAGTTGAAAGGTTGAGAGGGAAAATGATGGTGGTAGATAGCCTCGAGATGGAAGCTAGTGGCTCGAAGTGAACATCGAAGGCGAGATGAAATCAAAAGCGATGCTTCCTTCGGCTAGTGTGGTCTTCACCAACCTAATACGGACGGCAGACAAACGAGAGACCGTAATAAGAAAGCGCTAGCGAAGGGGAACAGGTCTGCAAGCTACGGAAAGATACCGCGAGCCTTGCCAAAAGTCAGGATTCGAGCACGAGGATTCAGCAGTCAACGGACAGTCACAGCGGTGCTTCCGTGTGCCCTCTAGCGCTCTAGGAAATTGCTAGTTGACATTGACGCCTGTGACTTGGCGCTAGGATAGTGTTATCCTTATTGCTTGCAATGCAAGTACTGAGACGCTTGCCGGCATAATTGATGGTAATAGATCATACTCCACGAAACTATGACCGACATCTGGAGCATGAGACGGAGAGACGGAGAAGGCAACCCAATACGTAGTCTAAAAACAACATCAGCACGTCTACCCGAAACATGCAACAACGAGCACATCACGTCATGCATAGCTCTTCGATAGCCCCATCCCGTCCAGCTATGGCTTTCGCCAGCCACGCCTCAACAAGCAGCGACCCTCAAAGAAATGTGGGACTTAAGCATAGAACACTTGATGCTTATGACGCAGAACTCGCGAAGAAGGCAGAGAAGAAAGTGGTGGGAAGTCGAAGTCGTGGAAGATTGATTGGAGTGAAGCGCAGCGGGATCGCGAACTTCTTACGGGATGCGGGAATTTTCGACGGTCACTTCGTGCGTTGTGGGGGCATGATGGATTCAACAGTCCTGTAAGGGGGATGGATTGCCGGAGGCACTGCTGCCTTTCGATTAGCCATTGCGTTTTTTATTTTTTGGTTTGGGGGTTTGTGTCTTCTCACCGCGGTATGGTATGTATTTGAAAATTAGTAGTTGCTCGAAAAGTAGTAGAACGGCATGCACAATTTTCGAGATGCAAAGATCTTGGTAGAGTAGTAATCCAATTTTCCATTGTGCTATGAACCTCAATGTTTGACCAATGAGACTGTAAGCACGAAAGTATGTACCAGTGAAAAGCATATTTGACATTGTATTGTCTCCACCTCTTTGCCAGAAAAGATCGGTGATGGACATGTGTGCCGAACGCCTGGCGCCGCGGGGCATACCATCTAGGGAATCTGGTAACTAAGGTAAATTGAAAGTCAGACTCGAGGGAATTCGTGTAAGTCGGTATCTTTGCTGAGGGGCGAGGATCAAAATCTCGGTTGTCGGGTGCTTCGTTCGTTGAGGGAGAAGGATGCATGGTTGCTGGGAGAAGATGAGTCTTGGAGTGTACTGAGAAGTAGACTTGTTCGTGAGAGGAGGGCGGTGGTTGGTCGAGAGTAGTATGTGGTTGGGCAAAGGCCACTGCCGGGAAAAGCTGTAGCGATCTCTATAAAAATATGTGACGCTTCCAGTGTGGTCATCACGAGATTAGCTTGACGGGTAGATAGCCAAATGTCTGGATTCCGGCTCGAGTACGACAGCAAGTCGTGAGGTTTTGGTTACAGTATGAGCAGGCTATGTGCTCATTTTCCGCCTATGAATGGCCGCCGAAGGCCGGTCTCAGGATTGCTGTCGTGCGAGCTGAAATTATCGTGTATTGATAGTGGCTGGATTATCTGGCGGGTAGAACCTAGAATGGATATTAGACCAGCCGGCGCAACATCGCATTTGGTAGAACGTACCATGCAGTGATAGCAACGATTACATAGAGGATCATGAGGAGCACGCCCTCGAGCCTAAACAAAAGTCAGCGCCGTCATAGCCTAGAGCAAGCAAGATACTGACCAATGCGATTTTCCATCCTGGATCAAGTAATTGACCAAAAGTATAGCAACAAATAGTACGGCAATCTGGAACCCGTCGAAAGCAAGGTTCATAGACTTGGGAGGGTCCCCGGTAGGGCCTATCATCCAGCTGAGCACAACCGTGAATGGAATGACAAGTAGCGCGATCTGCATGCTGGAGCCGACAGCCACTCCAATGGCCAGGTCCATCTTGTCCTTGCAGGCAACAGTCACTGCAGTTGCGTGCTCAGCTGCATTTCCGACAATCGGTAGTAGAATTAGACCGACGAACGTCCGGGAGGGTGTCCCCCCTTCTGTAATAGCGTTGATGCTGCCAACCATAAATTCGGCACAAATGGCAACAAGAACAGTCGAAGCAGCGAGCGTGAAGAGTGCGACGAATTTCGATAATTGAGGTGTTTCACTCTCCTCCGCAGGTTCCCGTACGGGATTCTCTTGGGTAGCGTGGCCACCTGCGGTAGCGGACAGATTCCCACCCATAAGGGCAAGATTCTTGACTGAGCTGCCCTCTTCAGGCTTCTGTCGTCGCTTTTCAACTTTAGGGCTTGGTGAGTTGTACATCGAAGAGTGGGTCTTGAGCTGGAAGAAGAGGTAGCACACATAAACAACAAGAAGTAGTATAGCCGTTCCTCGCGAGATTTTGCTGATATTAACAGTCTTGAGTTCTTCTGGTAGCGGAAAAGGGCATTAGTGATTGGGAAGCAGATTTGCCATGAGTCAAACTTACGAGTCCCATCTGCCCAAGCTTGAAATGCTGCAGGAATGATCAAGCTTCCGACTGCTAGAGCGAGCATGCTTGACGCTGTCTGGGCCACTGTGATGTTGAAGTGCTGCTCGACACGGTTAAGACCGCCGAAGAAGAAGCACATTCCCATGACCAAAAGCAGATTGGATAAGATACTGCCGATCAAAGACTCCTGTACAATGTCCACCTGACCTTTCACTAGAGCTAGGACGGAGACAATCAACTCCACGGCATTACTGACGCCAAAGTTAGCTACATTCTCTCGTATGTTATCAAGATGCAACCTACCCAAAGGTTGCATTCAAAAGACCCCCGATGGTCTCTCCCGTACGTATGGCAATTTCCTCCGTAGCGTAGCTCAGCATAGCTGCAAGGGGGATAATGGCGATGAAGTTGATGACGAAGACTCCGATGGGAGGTACGTTTGCAAAATTGACCGCAATCCCAATAGGCACGAAAACCAACAGCACATTGACCCACGAATTGAGAATCGTAGCCTTGAACTGCCCAACAGCTGTGAAGGTTTGCTTGTCCCTCTTCAGCCACGATGCTGACCGGCCTCTGCGTTTTGCTTCCTTTGTCGCTTCTTTGTCTTCACCACTCTTTCCCAGGTTGCCCATGAATGCGAATCTTCTCCTCGTTGTCGTACCCTGACCCCCAATCTGCGGATCGGACCCAACGGCCGTTGAGTCGCTGATGGGTGGGCTGGAGTCCTGGCTATCCTGGCTGACGCCCTTCTCATGCTCGTGCCCAATGTCCTCCTCGTTCTCGTGCCCAAAATGGCTATCGTTCTCATGTCCAATTGCCATGTCTCTAGTGTCCGTCGTTGGCGCATCGGGATCCACAGGCGATTTGTTCGCGGGGTTTCCGGACGATGAGGGCATTGTTGCCGCATGTTTAGGCTCCGGGTACTCCTCCAGTATCTGCGACCGTCGCTGCTTGTGCACTGCATCCAATGCATCCGCCTCCGATTTGTGCTGGGTCAGTGGATGGCCATGTTCCTCGTCGCCAACAACGGGTGCAACCCGTTTATGGATCTTGCGGAAGGGATTGTAGGTTGGCGGATCGCCTTCTTCGTCGTACCAAGCAGCATTGCGAGCAGCAGCGCGGTATTTATCTGGAGAAATCATGAGCTTGAATCAAGCATTGCCCTCCAGAGTCAGTCGACGCTGAGGTTGGCGGCAGCACTTACGCATGTTCGAGAAGAAGGAAAGTTGATGCGCGGTATGCGACAAAGTCGATGCTTCCTTTGTTCCTGTCCTTGGAAAGTGGGGGATCAGCCTCGTGCGAGGGTCAGGCGAGGCGTACAGCAGTCTTACCGTCAGCTATCACGCAGCAACGGGGCACACAAGTTTATTGACTGGTCCTGCCAGAGTGGCTAGTGTATATGACAGGGGTCTGGATGCTTAAAGAAGCGCCCGCCGCAAGCCTGGCGTTATTGTTGGTTGCCTGTCGTTTCTGGAGGTGCTTGGATGAGCTTTTGTCGCAGGTGCAAATGATGACAGTGATGTTAATGATGGATAGATTGATATTGCCGACATTTTTTAAATGAGTAACTGCCAAGAGGGCCAAGAGAGCCAAGAGTTCCTGCCTTGCTTTGATTGTTTGGGATGTGTTGTTCATCTCAATCGCGACCGTCAGGATCGCCGACTCTGAAGTGGCTGAATTGCACAGCCACAGCAATACCTTAAGTCTTTTAGTTGCAATGATCGCGCCTAAGATATTTGATGAGGTGTATCATTTCTGATCCTTTCCAATGCGAAGACCCTCTCCCTCTTATATTCTACGAGTATTGACTGCCTAAGGCTAAGTGGCAAAGCAATCACCCTTAGCCACATGAGTCCCGCAAACCGCGCGCTTCACCACGCCATTTCGACAAAAATACCTCCGATGAGTCGCCATTGACGATGCATAAGTCACTGCTTTACTCGATGCCTCGCTAGCCTATCATAAGTATGCTGTTCACAGTACGTAGTGATGGTTGAAACAACGTAATAAAGGGTTTGATCTGCCATAGGAGTCCTCTGCTTTGAATCCCACCTGCAGAGTTTCGTCTGCCTTGTTGCAGCAAGGACCATCAAGGAGTTTCGACGTCCCGAAATATCTTTTTGTTCAGGTAACCAAAATTTGCGTAAACCTCGGAAACTCCTTTGACAGAAGGAGCAGTGTGCGTCGCACAATAACCACGAGACGCGGGAGCAACAATCAGTGCCAGACATCTAATCATGATGTTTCGATTACTACGTGTCAAAGTGGATCAATACAGCAGTCGAGGAGCTGAGTAGAAAATGACAAAGCAAGGCATGCCTCATGGGCCCCTTCGTGGCTCCCACTTACGACAGGTGAGCACAGGAAGCTTGGCGGAATCTGAAGATTCTGGGAAGGAAGACTTTGATCCTGCACACCCGGATTCGACTGAAGAGCTGCGCCAAGATATTCCCATACAGAGGTTGTTTACCTTATCCATCCATGAGGAGAATTTCTCCAAAGACGATGTCGTTCTCAATTCCTCTTCCGGACACACCGTACACGAGGGAGAACTATTGCAGCTTCGCGGCTTAAAAGTAAATTATAAACTTCGTGATGGAAACGTTCACCGTGACAAAGTCGAAGACGGCGATATTGACCCACTCAAGCAGTATCTATTTACTGCCAAAGCCGTGAGCCAGGAACTACTTTCGAAGCAGCCCGGTCTACAGATTTCCATCTCCCGAAGGATAGCTCGAACTTTTCGCTTTGAGAGAGGTAACCAAGTGCTAGTCTCAAAGGCTGATCATCATAAAAGGAACGCTTCCCATGTCGAGATCGTATTTAGAGACCAATACCTTGCGCGTGCCGACATGTGGCGTTTGATATCGACCGACCTTTCCAACACATGTATCTACAGAGGCCAGAGCATCAATTTTATGGGCTGTATCAACGCTACAATCAGAACAATCTTCGTCCATGGCAAGAAGGTGCAATCGGCCTTTTTCCATGCAACCACCAAGCCTGTCTTTCGCAGCGAGTCTGCCCGCTACGTTCTGTTCATCCAAATGTCCAAGGAGATGTGGGATTTTGATGCAGAAGGGACTGGTGAGATTATGTTCGACAAAGTTATCAACGGATTTTTGCCGGAGTTGTTCAAGAGATGGCAAGAGTTGAAGGTCAAGCATCTTGTTAGCATTGTGCTTTTTACTCGAATGATATATGACAACAAGCCCGAAGTAGGTATCTCGGAACCGAAAAATGAACCAGGAACTACTGGCAAGCAAGACGAAAGTAGCAATTCGAAAGATTTTTATCGAGTTGTAGTCAGCGACATGGCCAGCGGCGAATGGGCAAACATCCTCAACCAGCTCAAGAGGGAATTCAGAGTCTTCCTCCGGGATATATCAGTACAGAGACCTGCTGCTGGCGACCATTTACCACTTGCAGCAGATCTATCATCCGGTTTGGCAGCGGCACCCGATCAAGTCATTGCTGGCCGTCCTACTGCGGCAACGAAAGGAAACGTTCTTGAAGCAATCAATCTGGCTTCCTCGCAATTCTCTTCTGATTACATCGACCGTGATCTCGTCAGGACAGGAGTATCTGTCGTGGTAATATCTCCAGGTGCTGGGTTGTTTGAAGTGGATTACGACCTTCTAGTTGCCACCACCGATAACCTCATCGACAATGGCGTGGGGATCGATTTGGTCTGTCTATCGAGGATGCCACTCCATTCTGCCCCATTGTTCAAATATCGGGCTCCTCAAATTGAACTTGGCAATGCCATAGTAGCAAGCCATGGGCCCGTGAAATTGGATGACAATACACCAACGGGCAGCTTCATGACCAAATCCGGGTCTCCAACACCCCCATCTGTATCTAAGTCTCAGGAGACGATTGGCAATGGTCCGACGGACTCGAAGAAATCCACGGAACGAAAGTGGAGCTATGGTATCCCTCATTGGGTTGACACCTCGTTCTGGACTTCAGCGCTGGACGAGGATCAAAAGAAGACTTCACTCACTAAGAAGCTCAAGGAAAAGTCTAGTTTCGACGCTCCACAGCATAAACCCTTCGTCCCGAGGGTGAGGATGTATGAGCTACAAATGATAGGTGTAATGGAGAATGCAGTCAGTGATATCTCCGTCCCACACCTCTCCCAAACTTTCCGCCCTTCACCTATCCAATTTCAACTACCATCGTCCAGCCACAAACCGAGTCCACCACAGCTCGGTCGTATCCACATTATATCGAGGTCATACGGCTCGCAGAACACTCATACTAGTGGTCACACACCGAAGCTTCCAAGCTCCATCTTGTCTACTGATTCAATACACCACAAAGGTCATAGCTCCTTGTTTGATTGGATGGATGAATATGGTGACCTCGTCTTCCGCCATCCCTGTATTGCCAGAAAGCGAGCACGAAGGATACGGTCTGTGAAAATTCATTCCAAGACCCGTCAACGGAGCGCTTACAGCCCTTCTCTACTTGGCACTTCTATCGACACCCGTCGTAAAGCCTCTATCTACGACCATCATGGCTCGGATGCTGACGGAGAGGGCTTCCTGCAGCAGTATGCGGCAGAGCGCAAGGCGTCACAAATGAAAGCTGCTGGGAAGGGAAGCATCGCTACGGGAACCACCAACGATCAAGTCGCTCGTTCAAAGTCGAATCTGCCGTCACGCAAAATCAATTTTGGCCCTCGAGGACTCGGTATAGGGGCAACTAAAGCTACTGCGAGCACCTCTACCGACCATGGCGAAGTCAAGTCCATGCTTAGCCGAGCTTTGAAGAAGGAAGATGCCGCGAATCATGCCGGCACTGATATTTTCACACAGGCAAAAGGCCGACGCAGCAAGGATAGCAGTAGTGTAAATTCTCAGCAGCCACAAGGCGAGAATCTAGAAGCAGCTCACTCTTCCGAATCCGAGTCCCAATATTCTTCTCGGCCAATTCCCATCAGGAAGGCCACTGCAGTACAGATCAAGGACCAAAGCAAAGCTGAGCACCGACCAGGTAGCCATCGCGATAACACAACAGAGTTGAAGCATCGGCTTGCCGCGTTGCAAGACGTCCAAGAGTTGGAGAAGGGCGATCCTTTGACAGAGCCGGAAGATGAGGATGATGCTCAACCACCTACCACTCTGTCACCAAGCACAAAGCTGGCTCCTTGGCTGACCATACTTAATCCATCTAATCCCTCGAAAACAAAGGCCTCCCTAGCCAGCCGCCTTGGCAGGTGGCATCATGTCTTCCCTCGTCCATTGAAAACTTCTCAGATCAAATGGAAGTCACTCTGCTCTCCTGCGGCAATTCCTCTCACCACTGAGGATTTTCCATCCGCTGAACAGCTTGCAAATAAATATCAGGAGAGTACATACTATGTCGAAGTGCCAGACAACATGGAGTTATCGGAAACTCCGCGATCTCTCGTTACGGAATTGGTTGCATTTCGGTTGTCACGAGGCTTCCAGATGGTCGTGGGTCAGCGGCTCGCTGAGAGCACCGCTTCGATGTCTACAGCTCTGCAGCCTTTCGAGGTTTTCGACGGGCAAATATTGGCAATCTCTGGTAGTGGCATTTACCTATCGCGAGGGAGCACTATCCATAAGATGACAAGGCTCGGGGGAGGCAAATTCGAAATCAAGCAATTCATCCGTTATGGTGATGCCACCACGAAATCTGCGGAGGCTGCGTCTGTGCTTTACAAACCCGCAATTCGGTCCATGCTCGCAGAGAAGTACGACGTCCAACCTATTTCAATCGCGCCACACAAGACAAATTTCGATTGGAAGACGATTGACTCTTTCGTTGCCGGCCATGAACGACCAAAGGCAGAAGACTTTGTAGAGAACTTACGGCCTTGGCGAGCGCGTTTTGTTCTCATCCCGATTGATTCGCCTTCAAGCAGTCGTCGCCCAATCCAGATGAGGAACGAGGACGACGAAGAAGAAATCCGTCTCGAGGGTATCAAGAAGCTCACGCAAGTATGGCAGCGGTTTCGCTATATACCTCCCGAAGAACGCCGTTTCCAAGCGCCACTTCGGAACAAGAAAGATAAAAACCCCTTGGACATCATGTACCAAACCAGAAATCCGTCTGCGATTGTTGCTGCTGAGCTGGAGAACGTGGTGGAAGGTGACGCGACTGGAAGGCCAGTGCAGTTGTTGCCAGAGTCCGACTTGTACCAACGCTCAAACTTCAAAATCGCGGATCTTGCTGCCACAATTCAGAGCGAGAAGGGTATCCGTATGCTTGACAGGAGATGGCACTGGCGGCTGCATTACAATTGCTTCATCGGCATCGAGCTTACTACGTGGCTGCTTCAGAATTTCCGAGACGTCGACACCCGCAATGAAGCTATAGATTTAGGCAACGAATTGATGAAAAGCGGTATGTTCAAACACGTAGAGCAACGCCACAATTTTCGTGATGGCAACTACTTCTATCAAATTGCAGACGACTATCGCGCAGCTAGAGAGTCCAGAGGTTGGTTTGGGCGTGGTAAACAAAGCGTGCCATCTACTCCTGTATCAGAAGACCCACCCAAAGACCTACCGACCACCGGTCGTTCGCGCGCATGCTCCAATAGCGACTCCAATTCGGAGACGTCTGAGCCCTCGACACCAACTGTAAGCAAGAGACAGAAGCTAGGTGTCGCACTCTCAAAATCCCTCCTCTACGATGTCGATCACCGCAAACGCTCATATAGACCCGAGCTTATCAATCTCCACTACGACCGACTGCATAATCCGGACAACTGCTACCACATACGCGTCGAATGGATGAACACCACTCCCAAATTGATTCAAGACGCTGTCGTCTCATGGGCTACATCAGTCGACCGCTTCGGCTTGCGCCTGGTTGAAGTACCTCTCGGTGAAGCATCGAGCATTACCAGTACACATCCCTTCCGTTCACCATATCGGGTCAAGCTGAAGCAATCACCACCAGTCAAGCAGCCGCAGAGCTACTTCGATAATACATCATTCATCCCTCAACCGAAGACAGAGAAACACTTCTATCAGAAAGCCATCATGAAGCGATTCAACTTCGTCCTGGACTTCGAACCTGCCTCTGACTTCCCTCTGGACGTTGATGTCACCTATTCGTGGGGAAAACCCGACTACCACTTCCCTCAGTATATTCACCGCTCTGGTATGCTCATCGCGCAGATCACGCACGAGGGCGATTTCTTGCTGCTGGCCAACAGACTTTACAACAACCGTGGTGGATTGGCAAATAGATTCCCTCAGGAGACAGGTAAATCTGAAGACACCAACGAGAGCGATCCCCATCGTGGCCCTGGCTTCTTTAGGTTCAGCCCACATCGGGATAGCGCCCACAACCTGCGTGGCTCTCCTCGTGAATCTCCTTACAGCTCTCCATCATCCCGCGCTACTCTCGACGTTCCTCCACTCAGCACCTCCACCCTCTCAAACCGTGGACCTTTGCCAAATAATCAGACATCTCATTCCACGCCCAGCCCCCACAAAAAGCCTACTGTCGCACCTTTTAAAGCAGAGCACCTCTTCAGGGACTTCGAAGCTTTTTGCCACGACGCCAAAGCTCTTGAGATTTTCTACGATGAAATGCTTAGCAAATCCTCTACCCCAGGGCCGAATACGCCGATTGTAGGCGGCAAAACGCCAAGCAAAGGTCCGCAGACACCATCGCGCCTACCGGAGAAATTCACTATGGAAAGTGGCATCCCAAGCTTGACACTCCCTGAGACTCTGCTGGAGAAGATGGAAGAGGGGAAAGGACGGAGCAAGGGAGAGAAAGGGGAGAAGAAGCCCGAGCTGAGGACCAAGAACGTGGGTGAGAGTCCTAGGTTTGGTGCGCTGACGGGCGCTGGTGATTGATAAAAGGGAAGATATTGATTGGGTGGATCTTTCCTATATTAGTTGAGAGTTCTGCACAAACGTCCAGTGACCTGAAAAAGAGTTGATGGATGAGCGGCTTGGCCTGGCCCGTTCCTTGGCATCTTGAGACATGAACGATTTAGTCCGTAAATGGCAAGTGTTTTCTAAGCAGCGTAACAAAAGTATTGCCTGTCTGAGTTTTATTTCCAAGGCTCCTGATTTCGCTGCTACACTCGACTCTCTTGCTATTCCCACCGCGCCTCACGCCAACAGAGGGATTTGATCTCCAATCTTGCTCGCAGCATCCAACACATAAGGCTCGCCCCATCCGCTCTTCCCATTCACCTTCTTGGTCTTCAACTTATCTAAGTCAAGACCATCGATGGTACGCACATTGACAGGCTGAATACCAGCAGCCTTGCCATTCGCACTCCAGCCACCCGCACTCCCGCCACCCAGCTTGTTGAGCACGGATACCCCGCAGGTAGAACAGAAACCGTATCCGGCGTCATCGGGTTTATCTTTGTAGTAGCGAGACCAGTAGCTTAGGTGTTCTTCGCCTTGGATCTTGACCGCGTCACTGTGTGGTTAGAGCCGTAGATCGCCGTTCTTAAGAACAACGAATCCGAATCGAGATTCAAGAAATGAGAATTAGGACATGGCCTACCTTCAAGCAAATAGCACAATTGCACTCTGTCACTTGGAGCTCTTCAAGCGGCTTGCTTTGCAATGCAAATGTGAACTTGCCGCAATGACAGCTTCTGTCATAAGTCTTTATGGAAGGCTCAGTGTCAGCAGGCTTCGGACCACTTGGCGGCTGATATGCGGGCTCAAGCTTCGCGCCCTCGTAATTGTTGATCTTCAGCGACTCAAGATCAATATCTTGAATCGTGCGGACCTAGTCTTGATTGACCGGTGTTTTCTTCGCTGGAAATCCCCCAGCTTACGTTTACTCCAATCTCCATACCTCGTTGGCCCATAACAGGTGTACCACATGTTGGGCAGAACTTCGATTTTGGTTAGTACGGGTATCCTCCTTCGGTTTTCTTTGTCCTGGTAAGCTGTACAAATTCTTCAGAGACTGACCTTGTGTGCCACGGTCTTCTTCCCGAATTCATAATCTTTGAGGGTGCCATCGCCCTTTTCCACTACAAAATTGGATGAAGGAAAAGCCCACAAGTAGCCTTTCTACGACGAAAACTTTATCAGCACAGCGAGGATTTTCAGGCTCATAGAGAATATCGAACCTTTGAACAGAAGCTGCAATTGCAATAGAGCACTGTTTCGAGAGGTGGGCGTGTCACAGAGTATCTGAAGGCTCCACAATGGCAATTGCCATGGTATGTCTTCAATGTCTGCTCATTCGAAGTATTTTCAGCCATGTTGACCGCTTTTTGACAATAAAATTCATGATTTATGGGAAGCACGCTGCCAGCGAACATCCGCTGCTACATATATACCACGAATGTATGACCCCAACGGACGCGAATTGACGCGCGCGTACGGCGGACGATGCGCGCCGTCACGTGTCCCAGATTCCACACCGACTTTTGTCATTGAGCAAGCTCGTCTTGCGCAGAACCCTCCGAGCCACCCACTGTCTTTACAATCTCTTATCTCACAGCTGGCACCTCTTCTGCAAAGATTGCACCTTCTCTTGGGTATACAAAACCCAAGACGTTGAGGACCACAAAGTCATCTATGCATAGCAAAGAGTCCTCCGCGGAAAATGAAGAACATTGAGTCGGTAGCAATGGGCGGGTGGGTGGTTATTGTGGGTGATCATTCATGAGGACAAGTTGTGAGCGGCCATCTCAAGCACCATGTCACTGCTTCGATCTTCAGTCTCCGGGCTTCAGCAGCTTCTTTCCTCCGCGTCCTCGTCCCTTTCCACAAATACTGCACGAGGACAGCGTCAGCTCGAGTCGGTCACAGAAGAAGCGCACACCCACGATCTTCTATATCCAGAGGGTGAAATACTATACAAGGGCCAGCACCATGCCTACCCTCTTAGGCATGGCGATCCAGTTCTCATCGCTGCAGCGGCGAATAGCTCGGACGACAGAGGTGGCCTGGATATACAGAGCCCGCGGGATGTAAGGATCATCATAGCGCAGGATGCGAATGCGCACTGCTCACAGCCGCGAGTCCTGTATGACTCAAGCCCTCCTCTGCCTCTACAGCAGGCGCGCAATGATTCTCCGGAAGGATTCCAATACGGACGCCCAAGAGGCGAGTCCATGTCAGGAGGAGGACCGAGGCGCAACAACAGCATGCAAAAGTCGCATACTGCTCCACATACCCGACAATCTTCCCTCTCGCAGACAGCTCAATCCTTGTTCCTATCAGCAAGCCCTCTTTCACCCGTGAACGAGCTTGGCGGACTGTTCGGTAATACCAAGGCGCGCAATGTTACTGAGAGACCAGTAACTAGTGATGGGGATAACTTACAATATAGGATAGCAAAAGAGGCGCGAGAAGAGACGGAAGCTATACTTGAGTGCATGTTCGGGGCCGCTGGGTTTCCGTCCGTGGCCAGCACAAAGCTCCACGTTAGACCACCAAAATCGGAGTCTGCAAGCATTCAGAGACCGGCCTCTGCCAGAGAACCCACTTCCCCAGGCACATCACCGAGAAGGAGAACCCCTTTGACTCGTTCGACTACTGCGGCAGACCTCCAAACCTTGTCGACAACTCGTGAAGATGTACACCAACAGGCTTCGCGTCCCAACAGCTCATCCATCTTGGTCACTCGACTCTTCTCTGTGGATCCTATCGACCCCGACTTTTCTCCTCAGCTTCGGTCTAAGGAGTTCGGTTCACCAGCTGGGAGTCAGCAAAACGATCCAGATGACGTTGAGATAGCTAGCAAGCAGCCGATCTCGGCCAAGATGGAGAAGAAAAAGCAGATCAAGACCCCCACATATGCGATCGCCATACTTCTGCAGATGCCAGCCCAGCGCCAGCGACCGTCAACACCACGCTTTCCTGGGTACTCTGCTGTCAACCCACAGTCATGGTATCAAGATTCTAATCCGCTAGGTGCCGACTCTAATGGCGACATTGACTACGTTATAAAGCACTGGAATATGCTCAACCGGACTTTGTCATGTCTCGAGGTGATAGCACGCTGCAAGATCAGCGATTCCCTTTCGATGGTTGATGTTCCGCAAATGGATTTTGCAAGCAGGGTACCCCCCACAGGATCTACTGCTACAGGACCAACTGAGAAGCCCAAAAAGCCAAAGCAGACCCAAATCACTCTGCATTTACCCGCAGGAGGTCTACAACAGTGTTTGCCTATCAAGGATTTTGCCGATCAGACTGGCAGGCGGATTGCACTTGCTCTAAAGATCCGCAGAGCTGTCTCAGGTCAAGCTCGGTGGGGTCTTTGGAGGGAAGAAGCCCGCTGGGTTGGCAAGTGGGCTGGAGGGCGCGACCAAAATTTCTTTCTCTTCAACTTGCTGACTGCCTTCCTGGGCTCTCACACTGAATGGCTTGACCTACTGAGGCCATCACGATATAGACGACGGCATGGGAGGCATTCGCCTAGTAGTCGTAAGGAGACTACCACTATACCGCATCGAACTGTCATAGTTTCCCTAGACAAGATGGCTGCTAGACGGCTGATCTTCCTACTATCTGCGTTCTTACCTGGCACCCCTTTGGATCTCTCCCATGAAGGCCTCCAGCAAGCTATTGGGAACTGGCCGCGCGGTGGATATTCTGACTCGCCGCCTTTGAGCATGCTGATCGGCCGAGAACATCTTTCAGAGCGAAAACCTTATCAACTAGCACTACGAGAGAATCGCCCGGCAAAGCCTCCTAGATCTCATTCACGTGCGGTCAGCTTCCCTGACTCGGAATTTGCCTCCGACAGCACCGTCATCCCGGGAGAGGCTACTGTAATTTCGGACGGCCGGGCAATACGACAGCATACCCGAAGAACATCAGACACAAGATCTGTCCGAAGTGTTCGCGGTGCTGCTTTACCCATATCATTCAATGGAGCGGGCACTCGGAAGAGCAGCACCACAACGACCGCAACTATGGTGCCTGAGCTTGCCTACTTTCGGGGCACAGCGCCTGAGCCACGACCTGGCAGCAGTGGCAGTCTTGTTCCACTTTCCCTGAAGCGTACTCTCTCTCGCTCTGATAGCAACGACCAGAATGCCAGCATTGACTCACAATCACTGAGTCGCACTGGAAGCTGGCTTAGTGGTTTCTGGAGTAATAGACGTGGTTCATCTACAGAGGATAGTGATTTATTGGCTTCTTCCGAGGAAGGTCTAGGGATATCAGGAGTACCAAAGGATTCACGTAGTCAGCGTTCTGGCACAACACTTTCACAAATGGTGAAAGAAGTGGACTCGAATGGCAAAGGCCAGTACCTAAGCACCGGCGCCCTCATCTTAGGGCCTACAAGACAGTTCCAAAGGCACGATAGCGCGTCCACCAACGGTTCTCCACCTAAGAACGTATCTGAGCAGCCTTTACCCGCAGTCTTCCCGCTGAAGCTCTCGATCGACGAAGACGATGGGATAGTAGACGTCGACTTACCCCCGACTTCCTATCCTTCATCGTTCGAATCAGCCATGAGCTCACCGATAGCTTTGCATTCCGCTGCTAGCAGCTTCAACAAGTCTTCGTCGCTTTACTCCCGTGCATCGAGCCGACCATCTAGGCACGCAAACTCAGAGACATCCGTCGACGTGGCTGGCTGGCTGCGAACATATCACCAGGATTTCGTCCTACAGGCTGTACGCCCATACGACAGCCTCAAAGAGGACATTAAGCAGTCCATGCGTACCGAGCCCACGCCTTCCTTCGCCACCAATGCCAACACCGAAACCGACGGCTGGACAGACGTCTGTACCACCCTCGTGGCCAATACAAGCAAATTCACAGTAACCCGTCTCACTCTCCGCCGCCACAACGCCACTTTCCCCCATCACCAAGCTCATGCACTACTTGGTGACATGCCAATTAACCTAGCCGAGCAGGAACAGTTCGTAGAAGAGCAGCTCATGGATATTGATCCCACGCTCAGTGATGCTGTCGAGAAGGTGTTGGCACAGAGTGGGCAGTCTTCAAGGGTGGCATCCCGCACTCCGTCAAGAGCACCATCGCCTACGCGGTCGATGAAGAGTGTTCGTGGGGACATCACTCCTCGAAACGATAACCCGGAATTGGAAATTCCGCACAGTGAGTGCCAGCGGATGGTGCTAGGTGCACTGCAACAGGTCGTCAAGAGCGTGAGCGAGGAGCTTGCGAATGGGAATGAAACTAGAAGGGGGAATCTACCGGCTGACAATGCACTTCGCGATGGTGTCCGGAGGTGCTTGTGCGAAGTATACAAATGACAGTAATCTCGGGATAAGGAGCAGCTGTGGGTTTCCTCCGAGCATAATGAGAAATAATGGGCGATGATTTTCTTTCTAATGATGGGTTTTGACCTTTATGTTTGCCACGATTTAGCGGGCTTTATGAGATGATACCCTTATGATTTTTTTGATGATAGCTAGAAGACCCGGCGTGCAAGGCAGATATGGTAGAGACGATAATACAGTGCGAATGTGATTTTCTGCTCCCTCCATGGTTGGTGCTAAATGGACAAGATTCTCTTGATTTGAGCAGTGATTTAGAATTTCAAGCTCACTCTAGAGGCCCGATTTACTCTTTTGCTAATTAATTCAAGCGTCGATAGGTAGATCCTTTGTGCTTTTGCAATTATATGATGCGAATTTCAGACTCTATACTCCTCACGACTGCCACTCATTTTCATAGTTTGCCTGCCTTTCAACAGAAACAGCGCCAAAGGTGAACCTGCGTGTCGAATACTGCACCTCCTGGTGCCCAGTCAGCTGGATTTCTTTTGTTCAAGTATTTAATAGTCATACCTATCTTGGGACCGCTGGCGGCTTTCCATTCCCAAATCACCATCTCAGTGGTAGGCATCTCATACTTTTCTGTGGATGCAAAGAATGTTCACGTGAGTCATTGGTCTATTGCGTGAGATCAGGGTTGACGTCAAAGTGGAGACTGATTGTACAGCAGCCTCATCAAGTAGGCCTGTTCATCTATGATTGTCTGACATTTCCTCGCCACCTTTTTTAAAGTCTAGAGCGACCGGGAGCCTACTGGAGAGCTGGGGCGGCTCTTAGCTTGCCAGTGGGCGCTCTACTATCGCTGACATCGACGCCGTTTGATAGGAAAGAACAGAGCTGAAAGAGCGAATGCTTGGCCCGACGCAATCTAGAAGGGCATCCTTGACCAAACAGTGCCCTACTGCTTCGAGCTGATATTGGCGATATTTGGTACAAAGTGGTTCTATGACTGGTCCTTAGATCCTCAAGTGGACGTTCTAGTAGCTATAGAAGCCTTGCTACGTACATTCTTCTTGGGGCCTAGACACCATAAGCCGCTTAATCATGAGCTTCGAGTTCGGGATTGGCGATATAATCGCGGTACCGACAATCGCAATTAAGGTCCACAGGCGCTTTGTGGATGGACCAGTGCAGTTCAGGGCGATATCTAATCAGACTAAGAGTCTATCGAACGTCCTTCTACATTGACTGTTACGACCCGTCAGCAAGCGGATCCGAAGGACCATGTTCAGGGGATTAGTGCAATCATATATAGTCGCTGCGTCTTCAGCCTCAAGCTTCTTCTTCAATCCAGCACTGATCGCCATCACCATCTCCACCCTATAACGATAGCGCTCATCAAAAGTCTCACCCTCCCCAACGCAAATCTTGTACGTCAATCTCGCAAACTCCTCTGCCATCTTGTAACTCTTGGACTCTGTCCCCTCAAGCACAGTGTATGCACACCACAATTGGACCCATACCTCCACCGTCTGGTCCCTTGCCAAACCTAACTTGGTGATTTCGAAAGTCGACTTGAGCAAGTTGAATTTGTCGGATTGGATCCATTGGAACCCTAGCGAGTGCAAGTATATCCAAGCCATGGACACCGCCTCAACCCATTGGTATCGGCTAGCGTAGATTTCAACAACGCCTTGATACGGATCCGCCATTGCAACGCGCGGGACACGGTCCGGTGGTAATCGGTATGTATCTGTGATGGCGTGGTTCAATAGCAATTCCGCCTTTCGTGTCTGCGAGCCGCCACTGGGCAGAAGGATGCTACGTGCCTTGTCAATCAGCGTGACCCTCTTCTGGAGTATTTCCTCGCTGGTTAAAGCGCTATCTTGGCACATTCGCAATTGCATGTGAAGCCCCACGCCTTGTTGAGTTGTTCTTGTAGCTCGCTGTAGGCGTGAAATTCTGGCGCTATGTACGATAGTGTAATTTCTGTACCGGCTGGGATTTCGCGCGCGGCTCGTATGATCTGGACGTCCCCAATGATGCTGCATGTTGCGTTGGCGAGGCAGCTATGATTGATGTAGGATCCTTTGAGGAAAAGGGCTGTTGCGCTTTGGATCTCCTCTGAGCCACCACACTTGATTGCGTTTAAGGGAAGGATTCTCTCAATCAGCGCCCTTATCTGTTAGTATTGACCTTTGTGAGTGAGCATAATTACTTACATTTCAGCGAGAGGTGTGCCATCAGAATCAAATATCATCCCTGATGCCTTCTTGGTCTCAGTCTGTCCGATTTGATCGTGGTCTGTCTCCTCGTTGCTTGCATTTTCTCCAGATTGATCAGGGTCCATGGATGCGATCTCGGATGCAGGATTGTCCGTGGGTGCAGACTCCTCTGTAAAAGAGTCGGTCGCCGACGGCTCTTCTTCAGGCACGTAGATAGTGTGGTGAAGAACTGTGATCGAAGGCAGTAGTGATGGATTCTTCGAGAGCTTTTCAATGGTAACACGTAGCAGCTCAGCCTGTTGGCCGCGGATGGCCTGGCCGCTTGTCTCCACTTCAACTTGTGTCTGATGAGCTTGGATGGCCTCATCGCTCTTCTCCGTCACCTCTTCGAATTTATCATTCTTGTAGATGGCCAATAGCTTCAAGTCTGCCTCATTCTTAATGTACGCGAAACTGAACGCCTTGTCGCAGATAATCAGCTCTCCTGGGACCATGTTCCTCGTTGCAAATAATCCACGTCCACGGCCTTCCGCCTTCTTGACTTCAGCGGCACCAGTGTAGGTCGCAATATCCAGGGAGGGTGGAGTGGTTTTGGCGTCTTTGTGCATCTGTTTGAAATCATACCGGCCTGTGCGCTGCTCTTGTAGACGATGGTAAATTCGCATGAGCAAAGTCTTTGCGTAGTCGTGTGTAAGATTCTTCTTCATGAAAGGCTCCAAAGCTTTCTTTGCCTCATCAAACCGTCTCAGCTCGTAGAGAGCCCGCACCGCACGAAGCAGTGTCTTTTCGGTCCGATCGTTGTTGATGCCAACACCTCCAGCGTCTCTCAGAGCTTCATCGTATCGACCGAGCTTGATCAGCGCCTCAGCTCTATTGGACTTAATAACCTTTGCTTCTTCAGGTGTTGTCGACGACTGCAGTGCAAGCGTGTAACTGAGTCGTTAGTACGTCCAGTTTCAATAGAGGCCAAGAGAACGCGTACCGGTCAACTGCTTGACTCCATTTCTTCGCTTTCATTGACGCGTTCCCGTCCTCCTTCAAGAAAAAGGCCGATACTGAGGGGCCGATGGACCAGGTTGCGTATTTCAAGGCCAAGGCCTCTATTGAGAAGGGGTTGGGAATTATTGGTCGGTCGAAGACATTCCCAATTGGTGACATATTGGCTCCAACGATGAGAGTAGCCGCGAGCTGTGGTGTTGTGACTTCGAAGTTAGCAGCAAGTCGTGAGCTCGTGAGGTCGAACAAGGGACTAGCGACGGTATCGTAAGCTTAGACAAGTACTGAAATAAGTGGTGATGTTGTAGGATCGAATAAGAGCGAAGGTGTTGATGTTGCGGATCAGGAACGAAGGAACCTGAGTCTGAGTATGTGGGAAGGTGGAAGTGACAAGCGAAAGTTCTGTTAAAACACTAATTCAAATTAGGCAGCCCTCCGGCGAGGTAAACGGTGATGGAATCGGGAGCAAGATTGAGGCAGGGCTGCACTAAACAGCCCGGCACAAGTGTGCGTCAGGAGGGTATCTCCCAATAGGATTCTTTGTTCTAGAAAGTTTGCTCTGGCAACTGTCTACAGTCAGTTTGGATGCTTCTCTGATTTCAATGGTGTGGATAAAGGAATCACTATTTCAAAGCCTCTTACTTATTTTTATAGACGTTAAGTCCACTGTCAGCTGCAAGAGCCAAAGAAGTTGCATGGAAGTAGCAAGACGCGGGCTTGATATGTTACAATGCGAGTAGGAAGATGTAGCTGGTAGCTGCATGTCTAAGACTTAGTCTGAAAGAGATCATGAAATGTTCATTCTTTTGATATGTACGGCACAAAAGTGAAGGAGGACCCAAGGCCACTTACACCAAATCTAAAAGCTTCTTGCAAACTTATAAGAGCCTACTATTCACGGGTGTAAATTAAGGAGAGCCAGGGACATAGTGGGTGAGGTGTGGGAGAATTAGCTTGAGTTGACAACGGGGCAAAAGCCATGCACGCGTACTAGCACAAGGAGCGAGTTATCCGATGAAAGGTTACTCGACGACGGTAGCACTTCGCAACGTCACGCCTGAAGATCCACATCCATAAGTATGCACAGCACTCAATCTTCCTCACAATCTTTCTCGCAATCTTTCTCTAACATATCTCCTCACCCAAATCTCGCAAGCAACGACGCAAACCACAAATCTCGATCTCTCCTCCCCTTTCAACTACACCACCAGCTACATACCCAACAACCTCCCTCGGTCAAGACACCAAGGCCAGATTTCACGGCTACCACAAGCTCAAACGATCAAAACGCACCCTCCACCCCTCTCCCCACTCCACCCCCATCCGCCGCCGCCGCCGCCTCCGCAACCACCGCATGCAAAATTCTTATTGCAAGCTGCTAGTCGATGAACTCGTCACCCAAACCAAAAAAGACACCGTCCTGGAATTCATCCAGTCGCTCGATTTCTCCGCCCTCGATATTTATAAGCTCAGAAGTCCTATAAGCTCAAATGTCAATTAGAGAGAAGGGCGAAGGATTTGCCGCGCGAGAAGGAGGAGTTCATGGACAAGCATGAGCGCTTGTTTAATTGCTGGTTCAGGACTTATTGTTGTGGGACAAGTGCAGGATCATCAACTTCGTTAGAAGACGAACCGGTGGGATGCGGAAGTAAGGAGGAGTATCTTTCTCAGTCGAGGTGTTCGAGGAGGGGAGGGTTGTTGTTGGATGGTCTTGGGAGGAAATGCTGAGCAATTTCCATTGAAGCGTGGCAATTTTTACGACTTTGCAGCGTGAGCGCTGGGGACAATGTGGCTCGTTGCCACCAAATATGCAGGATCAGTTGTCAGATCATTATATTTTCGATTTTGTTCTTAGACTGTCTTTGTGGTTAGTTGCCATCTACTATCCCATCTCCTGGTAATCGGGATGCCAGTTCAAATCAGCGCAACTTCCGGAATACTCGACAACCACGCATTTGCCAGGCTTTGGTGTCCAGATAAGTGGCAGTCTTTGATGCCATTGGCAATCATTTGACACAAGATCCGGTCGATTAAAACCACCAATTGAGCATCTTACCCTAATCTTGGGGATCACTCACTTGATCAATCGCTTGATCAAGACTCAGCTAATGTGATAGCTTACCTGCAAAGTAGCCCAATGCGCACTCAGCGAGGGAAAGATGAGGTCTTGTGGTGGTTAGAACGCTGGAATCCGCACCCTGCCAGAAATTAGGATACAATATCATCTTTCAGATTTCACAATCTCCAATTTCCAATCCCCAAAGCATCATCGGCAGGGTCCGGATCAGTGAGTACGGGGGGGAGCCATCTTTTCCACAGGGCCACTGAGGCTTGAGCCTACCCAAGCCATACCGGATACTGGCGGAGCACAGTAGATGGATATCTTGGAACAAGCGTGAAAAGTTTCTCTACAAATGAAACCCTGAGGAAGTCCTCCAAATTTTTCCTAGCAATCATGGTCCTTCGTTTTGGTATACTTCGAGTACTCCTTCCTTGATAAATGGGCCTAAAAACCTCAACACGTGTCCACCATGCTCACGGCAACGAAGATCGTCACTTCTACCATCGGCCTTCTCTGCCTCTCCACCACAGTCTCAGCAGACGCAAGTCTCTATGAGATAGAAGAGGGCAAAGCAGCTGGCTTCACGCACGGCCTATCCGACATGCCAGGTGATTTCATGACAGCTACTTTCTGCTACTGCGGATCACCAGTGAAGAACATGTCAACCGTAAACGAGGGCCACTATTTTTTGTTCGAATACTACAACAAGGCCCGTAAGTAGCTTCTTTCATCGCATCCATTGTTCACCGACGGCACATCGCTACAAAGGAAGTATACTGACGGCGAATAACCCAGTCAATACAACCTTTATCCTCTCCGACGTCTGCCGCGTCGAATACTCCGCCCAAACAACTTGCTTCCCACCCCGCCGCGAACACAACGACCTCGCGTACCCCTACGACTTGAACGGCCGACTCGCCCCCTACAACTTCGGCCGCGAAGGGCTGTGCAGGACCTGGCCTCGCCTGCGCGAATTTCACGGACACCAGGATCACGATTATTATGACAAGTTGTGCTACAAGCCGCATGCGTCCAAGAAGAGTGGAACTGATGATTATATCGAGTTTAATGGACAGAAGAGGAATATTTCGAAGGGTGGGGGCCAGAATCAGGTTGATGAGGAGGTTACTGATGCACCTTGTGAGGATATGTGTATGAGAAGGACGGGATTGCCGATGTTGAGGGGCAATCCAGCCGTGAAGAGCCATGTCGCTAGGAACAAGGATATGGATAATATGTGCGATGATGGGTGCAAGTGATGGGCTGACTTGGAGTCAGGCCCTGGCGTTATAAGGGCATGTTGGTAGAGCGGGAAGGGGGGTGCTAATGCTAGATTTTTTCCATGGAATCGAGGTGAGGTGGTGGCTAGATCATTGGTGGAATGTCAGACCTGCCGAATTTTGTCAGCAATATTTTCGTCATAGAAGGCCTTGATCACACACTTGTTTCACTTATGTCTCTGCTTTCAGCTGCCGCCGAACCACTATGCTTCCAGTATTAGATTCGAAGCGGCTGAGAACTAATAACCCCACGTAAGATCAGCCATTTCCTCATACCACGTAAGCAGCTCTTTCCAGAGCTTGCTGGTCCCGATAATACTAGGCAACTCTCAAGGCAAGCCAAGCTCCTTCTTTCGCTCTACGATCTCTGCGATGCCACCCGCGGGGTCATTCTCCTCTGGATTGCGGAGCTGCCATTCCATTACAACTTCCAATGCATTCTTCATCCATGGCCCCATTTTAGGCTTGCCCAGAGCTTCTGACAATTGATTACCATTCGCAATTGGCTTTAGTTGGTCAACATCAAGAAGATTGAGGTCTCGCAGTCTTAAGAGCCAGAGGGCGTAATCGCTTAAGATACCTTGGGCTACTGGATACGTAAGTGAACCTTCGGGTGGTTCTTCAGTCAATGTAGCTATTACATACCTGACTCTAAATCGGCCTCAGAGACCTGCACCAGTAGAGCATACATGACACTGCTACGCCAGCGAGACCCCCAACGACGAATAGCCAGTCCTTGGGCTACGCGGAGGTCCGCTTCCTGTCTGCGCTTCAACGACGAGGGCCTTAGCTTTTCTTCCTCCATGACGGCTTCTTTCATGGCTATGATTTCGTGCCTATGGGCAACGGCGTCATCAACCGCGTTGGAGACTCTGTTGTCGGCTTTTATACCCTCTCGAGCCGCGATGCACGCTGAAGAAGGTAGCCTTTTCGTTGTCTGCTTCTTCGGAGACTTCGATTGTACTTTGGCCCAAGGGGTGAAGCAAACCAGCATCCATGCGAAGAACTCGTCATCCGAGTTACGCAGTAAGATTTGGGCACATATGTGTCGGTCAGCTTTCTCCTCATCTGAGCTCGCTCGTACTCGGTCCATTAGCCTGCAAAGCAGGTTGTAAGCCCGATGCCAATGCCCCGTCTCTACCGTTGTGCACTGCGGGTCAGTGGGTTGCGTGAAAATGTCATTGTACAGGCCCAGTGCGTCGATCAATTTAAGCGATTCGTAAGGGTTTGGTCCTTTCAGCATTTTCGTCACTTCTACACCCACTCGCTCGCGACTAATCTTGAGCTTGAGCGCGTCCTTAATGCTGCTATCGCGCATTGCGTCGATGTCTTCTTCGGCGATATGGTATCCTAGCCGACTCGCAAAGCGTATACTCCTCAACACTCTCAGCGGATCGTCTTTGAACGTTTGCAAAGGCGCCAGCGGTGTTTTGATAACTTCAAGCTCCATATCTTTGAGGCCCCTTCCCGTAAAGTCCTCAACCTTGGATGTATCGAGATTGTAAAACAAAGCATTCACGGTAGCATCCCGACGGAGAGCATCTTCTCCTGGGGTACCAAACTCCATGGTTGGGTTCCGACTATCCTCAGTATATGTTTCCTTACGAAGATTGACAAGGTCAATCTCGAGACCGAGAATCTTCGTAGTGACAGTCTCCAGATGCTTTGACTTCTCCGGGTTTGCTTCGATTTTGGCAAGGCTACCAAGTATATCTTGCTTGTACTTAGCTTTGGTTTCTGGCAGCGCCAGATATTGTTTCATTAGGTTTCCAAATGTGAAGCCTGTCATTGTGTCGATACCAATGTCGATATCATGGCTAGTTAATCCTAAGAGCTTGTCTCGAACCCATCCTCCAGTGATTCTGAGCTCTGGCTTCTTGCAGCCTTCAAGCGTGCCGATGTAAGCTGACACGTCTAGTAAGAGCTGCTTCAGTGTCGCTTCTTGGTTTGTTAGAGTGATTATTTTCGCCATGGCTGTAAGCTGGGATGTAAAGCCTCTTAATCTAGAATTCGAAACAGAGTTGGCACCTCTAAGAAGAGGCCTGAAATAGCGCATCCAGTGTTTAAGAGTCATGCATGTTGCACCAGTACAGGCGGGTGACGGCCAGTAGTAGATACGTAACCAACAAATTCTCTACTAGCATGAATCCGACTCAAAGAACAGCTTCTTCTATGACCACAATTGTAACTCCCGGCAAGTGTGTGAAAGTGAAGTGTTGATGTTTTGGAAATGTTAGATACGAGTGTAAATGGCTTGGTAAAATCAAGACACGCTAGAGCAGGCTGCCGCGCTTCCACGGCGCCACCAGGCGTCTTAGCGGAGCTCGAATGAGATATTGAAAGCTTCAGGTCGAGCATTATCACAATCTTTCCGATCATTGTAGATCTATCACCATGGCTGCAGTGGCAGCTCCTCAGGGGACCACCAATCCCCCGAATTCTACGTAGGTGCTTGACTACAACATTTGACACGGAACGTGCTAATACATCGCAGAGTCTATGTTAGGCCTTTTCCTCGACGTACCTCCAATTGCGCAGACTAATCCACGTTGCAGGTCAAGAACCTAGAGGAGCGTATCAAACGCGACCAACTCAAAGAAGCTCTGACCGAAATCTTCTCGGAATATGGCGAAGTAATCGACCTCGTCGCCAAAACCAATCTGAAAGCCAAAGGTCAAGCCTTTGTCGTTTTCGACACCATAGAAGCCGCGGGAAAGGCAATTGAAGAAGTGCAAGGATTTGAGCTGTTCGATAAGCCTATGCAGCTGGATTATGCTAAAACGAGGAGCGATGCTACGGTGCAGAAAGAGGGTAACGAGGAGGATTTCGAGATGCACAAGCGGAGAAGGCTTGCTGAGAAGGGTACGTCCCATTCCAATATACTATTGATCTTCTTAGTCGGGGATGGCTGATAGAAATCGCAGAACGTAAACAAGCCGCCGAAGCAGCAGAAGCAGCAAAGAAACTCAAGCGCCCAGCCCCAGGCGCTGCCCCCGAAACCACCAAACCCATCAAATCCGCCCGCGGCGCTGGACTCAAATCCTCCAACCCAGCCGCCGGAGCTGTCATACCAGAAGAATACCTACCACCGAACAAGATCCTCTTCGTTCAAAATCTTCCAGAAGACTACGGTGTGGAGGGTCTTACGGCCATATTTGGCAGGTTCGAAGGTTTTAAGGAAGTGCGATTGGTGCCTGGGAGGAGAGGGATTGCGTTCGTGGAGTATGAGGCTGAGGCGGGGGCGATTAGTGCGAAGGAGAACACGGCTAATATGACGCTGGGTGATGAGGGCAAGGTTGTTAAGGTTGTTTATCAACGGCAATGATACCCAGTTCAGGTTCAATGGGCAATAGCTCTTGGGCTGTTGCAATTTAAGATTCTCCATTGAATCCAGTCTTCACGTACAAGTCTATTCAAACATGCATAGAGGTCGAGGTAAGCCCAAGAAGTTGAGCAACGGGAGTCTAACGCCTATGCACATCGTCATGCTAAAGCAAAATTCACCAAGAATTCACCGAAGCCTGATATTCATATGTTCCCACTAGAAAATGACATCCTCATCCTGCTGTTCCCCTAAGATATCACCAGCTCCAGGAGCGTCAGCCGAATTCTCCTTGTCACTACCTTTTCGCCTCGCCTTCTCCTCGGCCTCCTTGGCATCATTGTCCCGCTGCTTGTTGTTCTTGACTTTCTTCAAGCGGTAGAATTCTTCTCTGTCCAGCTCATCGAGCTCCGAGTTGATGTACTTGATGGTATTCTCTGTCCGTGGTATGATGACGTGCTCGATAGCATTGACTCTTCGGTTCACGACTTTGATGACTTCGTCGAGGATCACGAATGCGGTCTGTATGCTGCATTAGCAAATTGCCAATGTGTTGTGCAATCCACCCATAGATGACTTACCTGCAAACTAGCAAGCTCGACCAATGTCTCCACAGCCCTTGCGTACGTCTCTCTGCACCGCTGGACTTGCTGTCCTCCTTTTCCCAGCCCGGTCAAACCGAAATCATTGTTCCCTTCCGTGGTGTAGCTCTCAAACTGGGGAAGGAAGACTCCAGATACGTTCTCCTGTATCGTCCGAACTCGAAAACGTGCTTGCTTCGCTGATTCCTGAATTTGATACGCGATGTCTCCGCCTACTGCGTAACTGACTTCTGCTAGCGAAAAAGCTGCGATTTGCATCACTCGTCCCATCTTTCGTTTTGCTTCATCGATACGTCTTGTGATTTCTGTACGAACGTCAGCTACCGCTCAAATGTCTAGTAGTATTGCTCGCACCTCGAAAGCGCTTCGTCAAGGCCTCGCTCTTCCTCTTGAGCAAACTGTGGCCTGTCTGAGCACCCTTGAGCTTGTTCTTCATGAGGCCCAACGATTGTCGGGTCGGGAACACCGCATCTCGATCCTAGAATCCAATTCTTGCTTAGCATGGCCTCCTGCAAGGCTTCTACACGGCGACGGTTGCATACCCCTGCGCCTGACATCTTGAACGACAATCACGAAGTATGACGTCGGTACTTTTAGTGCCAGCGTTGAAGACACCCGATTCCTGCAATTGTGGGGGTCGGAATGTTAGGTGACGAGCTCGATATGGAGAAGTTACTTTGTGAAAGGTAATCGTCGAACTTGCAACGTTGGAGAAATGGTACAAAAGGTAAGAGCTTGAGAGTCGAGCACTTCGAGCTAGAAGGATCGTCGCAAGTCGGCATCCGGGGACGCCAAGGCCGCGTCACTTTTAGCTTCGCCCAATCTATGGACCGAGGCAACCCTGCAAAGCGAATAGAAAGTGAGCAGCATAATCCAATCTTCTCGTCCACCAGAGAATTGACGCCAACTGTACTCACTCTCAAAATAAGAGGATGCCAGGGGTACTGTTGCCCGAAATGGCAGCAACAACCCCTCCGTCGAAAAGCGCCAACCAGAGTACTGACCCATCTCTGTATCTCATTGTCAGTCAAGTTTCCATACAATTTGGAGCCAGACCTACTGACCAGCACAAACAGTCTCAGGACGATGTCGTATACGAGCAAGACATCATTCGCGATCCAGGATCTATCAAGCCCTGGCTGATCTACATTGACTACAAGCACCAACATGGCACTCTCTTAGGACAAGCCTTCGTACTAGAACGAGCTTGCATGCAATTACCGCGCTCGTATAAGCTATGGAAGATGTACCTGGAATTGAGGATGAAGCATCTCCGGAGTAACAACGCAGCGGCTCAATCAGCAGAGTTTGCGAAGGTCAATGGGTTGTTCGAACGAGCGCTTATCCTGCTGAATAAGATGCCAAGAATATGGGAGATGTACCTCAGCTTTCTAATGAAGCAGCCTCTTGTCACAGCGACACGACGGACTTTCGATAGAGCTCTTAGAGCCCTACCTATCACGCAACATAATCGCATATGGGCTCTCTTCCGGCCATTTGCGAACTCCGCATCAGGGGACACCGCGATCAAGATATGGAGGCGGTACATGCAAATACATCCAGAGGATACAGAGGACTTCATCGAGCTCTTGGTCGAGATGGGACAGTACACAGAAGCTGTGAAAAAGTACATGGACATCCTGAACAACCCCAAATTTCGGAGCAAGGACACTAAGAGCAGCTTCCAGCTGTGGAGCGAGATGGTTGACCTTTTGGTTTCAAGGGCAAAGGAGATTGATACTGGAGACACTATTGGCATCAATGTTGACAGGATTGTTCGCAGTGGCATAGAAAGATTTTCTGATCAGCGAGGAAAGCTTTGGGCAGGTCTGGCGACGTATTGGATCACGAAAGGCAACTTTGAGAAGGCGCGGGATGTTTTCGAGGAAGGTGTCACGACTGTCATGACTGTTCGTGATTTCACCATCATCTTCGACTCATATGCGGAATTCGAGGAATCAATAATAAGTACCCTCATGGATGGCGCAGCCATGCGATCGGACAAGGGGAAGGTCAATGAGGACGCAGATTTCGATTTGGATATCCGAATGATGCGCTTCGAGCAGCTTATGGACCGACGGCCATTTTTGGTCAACGATGTGCTATTGCGACAGAACCCTAACAATGTCAATGAATGGGAGAAGCGGGTTGCTCTTTGGGGCGACAATAAGAAAGAGGTTGTACAGACGTATACGGATGCCATCGCCGCGGTACAGCCAAGGAAAGCTATTGGCAAATTTCACGAGCTCTGGATAAATTATGCGAAGTTCTACGAAGAGGGCGGAGACCTACGGAGTGCTCGCATCATCCTGGAAAAAGCAGTCAAGGTACCATTCAAGTCGGTCGCAGAGCTTGCGGAAATGTGGTGTGGATGGGCAGAGATGGAGCTCAGAAATGAAGAATTCGATCGAGCGGTGGACATCATGGCTAAAGCGACTCAGGCGCCGAAAAGGTCTACTGTGGATTACTTCGACGAAACGCTATCGCCTCAGCAGCGAGTACACAAAAGTTGGAAACTATGGTCCTTCTATGTGGATCTAGTCGAGAGCGTTAGCACGCTTGAAGAAACCAAGAAGGTTTACGACCGAATCTTTGAGCTCCGAATAGCCACCCCCCAAACGGTAGTCAACTACGCCAATCTCCTTGAAGAGAACAAATACTTCGAAGATTCATTCAAAATCTACGAACGCGGCCTCGATCTTTTCAATTACCCTGTTGCCTTCGAGCTTTGGAACCTGTACCTCACGAAAGCTGTCGACCGCAAGATTGGTATCGAGCGCCTGCGAGACCTCTTCGAGCAAGCCGTCGAAGGATGCCCTGCAAAATTTGCCAAGGTACTGTATCTCATGTACGGTAGCCTGGAAGAAGAACGTGGCCTCGCACGGCACGCCATGCGTATTTACGAGCGGGCCACCCGCGCTGTTGCTGACGAAGACAAATTTGAGATGTTCAACTTCTACATCACTAAGTCAGCGTCAAATTTCGGCCTCACCTCCACTCGACCAATCTACGAGCGTGCCATCGCTGCCTTACCAGACAGAGAAGCCAGAGACATGTGTCTCAAATTCGCCGGAATGGAACGGCGGCTGGGTGAGATTGATCGCGCAAGAGCTATCTACGGTCACGCCTCGCAATTTTGTGATCCTCGTACTACACCCACATTCTGGCAAAAGTGGGAATCTTTCGAAGTCCAGCATGGTAACGAAGACACATTCAAGGAAATGCTTCGAATCAAGCGAAGCGTACAAGCGCAGTACAACACGGATGTCAACTTCATCGCGTCCCAGGCTCTTGCAAGGAGCCAGCTGAGACCAGAAGACGTGGACGAGGAGACGGGGCAAACGAATGAACAAGCTGCGGATGCGATGGCAGCGCTAGAGCGACAGGCAAAGGCGCCGATAGGCTTTGTTGCTGCCAGTAACGGGCCGCAGGCAGGGAACATACCGAAACCAGATGTGCCAGCGGTGGCTGCAAATCCCGACGCGCTCGATGTGGATCTTGATGATGAGTGATGGCGACTGTATTCTTTTCTTCTGTGATATACCCTTAGGCAGACAATGGCATGTGGATCCTCGGACTATTCCAAGATCATCGCGAGAGTTGTTTCGATAAAGGGTACTTTAGAACAACCTTGCGAAACGTCCTTCTCCCCCCCTGAACGTTGCCCCAGGCTGTCTTAGTAGGAAGGACAACCTGCCATGTTAGAGTAGTTTTGAGCATTGAGCGGGGGAATCACCTACAAGAGACAGGATTCAAAGCAGCAAGTGGACGGATAATTGCTTGTTCAGCGATAAAACCCCACAAAAGGAAAGGTATCTTAAGCGAAAATCGTACGCGTTGGCGTTTATGTTGAGCTGAGAGTGTTCAAAAGAGACGTATGTAAGGTACAGGATATATATTATACTACTTGGTCTAAGCTTACAATTTCTACAAGAAAGAACTCCTTAAGGAAAGTTGTACACCCAACCTCTTATTCGGAGCTAAACACACGTAGATGGAACGACTTTTAAGTAAAAGACAAGTAGATAGCCATCCATCTTGAGCGTGGAGCATGCCAAAGAAACCAGAGTGTGAGTAGAAAAGCTGTTCGATGCAGCCTCGTATTCAATATACAGGCAAAGGGAGCCTTTCTCCAAGAAATAATTACACTTGCTCGTTTGTCCTGCGTTGGATATAGGTACAGCGAGAATTGTTTTATTCGTTTCCATGAATGGAAGTGTTTTCGAGCGGGGTTCTCACTCGATCTTCATCCCACCAGTGCCTCTCTTGTCGTGGGCTCTGCCCGTTCAATCGTTCCGACACATTTCTACTATGCCGACCAATCCCTTGACCACAGGTTGTAATTGTCCCTGCTTCCCCTTCGCTCGTTACTGGTCCCATCTCGATATCCCTGCCCTGGTCAAGAATCTGTCTCCCCCTCTCGGCCTTTTCTGCTTCTGCTTTGCATCGCCACGGCTTTTCCCTAATGCTGAAAATCAGACAGTCGACTGCGCACTGTAGGCACAAGCAGGTAAGAGACACACAACTGAGTATGTATGGCGGGTCATGGCTTTTGGTATAGAAATAGCAGTGATTGATGAACGCGGGTATCCACATTAGGAGATACACGAGCGGGTATATAAAGATCTTTCGGAGCTGGCGTTGGATGGCTTGATGCCGTTTTTGAAGCGTGTTGTTTGGGTCTGGGGACGGTTTCCTGACTTTCTTGATGAGGAGGTCCGGGTCGTGGAGAGCTTCCGCTAGAGTAGGAGTGCGAAAGGCGGTTCTTGAGAATGTTTCGGATTGACGCTGTTGGCTCTGAGGGCTCAGTATTGGAGTAAGTTTGGTGGGACTGGCGTTCGGTGCTCGGGTTTCCGATGATACACTTGGTATGGGGGTAGACTGGCTGAAGGAATATCTAATCCACGATGGAAAGTAAGACATGCGTGGGCGCCTGTGTGCGATACCAGGTCCTAGCGAAGGTTTGCAAGTCGACGGGGTCCCGCTGTCACGAGCGCAGGGAGAAATACCCAAATCGGAGGGAAACGGCATTTCCTGACTCTTTCGCGAGCTTTTTGGCGTTCCGATATCCCGTGAGATAGTACTGCCAGAGCTGAATTTCCCGTCAAAGCTCCCAAATGTACGCCTCGTATAGACATATATTGTCATGTATACGCCGAGGATAACGATAAGTATCAGGTACCGAGGAATCCAGCTCAGCGCCAGGCGGTACCAGAATGGTCGAACAGGGAGGGTGCAGAAAGTCCCTTGCGACACATATGCATCATGGTCTTGATTGACGAATGCTAAACTTGGCAGCAGGAGAGAAAGTGCGATGAAGCAAGCATAAACTTGATATCGGTAGGGAAACAGTCCGGATTGTAGTGTGATCTTGCCAGAACGTTGTATTGACAGTGCAGTGTGTACTGCGATCAGAAGGATGATGAAGTCTAGGGACCTCAGCACTTCCAGGTATCAAATCAGCGCCAGGAATGAGGATACGTACCCGACGCCTCAACCTGTGCAGCAAGTAAGAACCCCGTAGCTTGACAAGCGGTCTGCGACATTGGGCGGCCATAGATCAGGATGGCGATAGGAGGGACAAGATACCAGAATGCCTTGAACATCTGGCTGGCAATTAGTAGCATAATGAGGCTAATTACTATTAGTAACCCTCCAGATTTGCAAACAGCCAGCCTGGACTCCCGGACTAACTTACTGATGCCGAAAATTTCTTTTCATCTGGATGAACCAAAAGAAGGTCAGGAGCCCAGCAAGAATGCTTATAACAGCAGCGGTCACGGACAGAATCTGCTGGGCATACTTCTGATTCGTGGTATAATTGTTGACTTTGTTGGAGACGCTGCCTAAGTCGCGACCAGCGCGAGTAGACATCACACGATCTTTTCAGCAACATTCAGTCGGTGAAGCCGGCTAAGGATAGGTGCGTAGCTGATGAGCGTAGTTCTTTGCGCCGTTAGTGACAGCTGTGGAGCCATGGCTTAGCTGAAGAAAGGGTGGAAGCATGAATGGCAGGTGCGATGGGTTGCAGACCAAAAAACAAGCCGCGTCGTTCACATCGCTTTTTATGCATTCCACATCCTTGACCCCTTGCTTTTCATGAGAAACTTGGGCCCAATGCTAGGATCGAAAACCTAAAATCTGCACCTCCAGCTTCCTCTTCCATTTTCAGAAATCTCTTCGGTCCCAGATTCAGAGCATTCTCCCCAAGTATGTCATCTCCATCAGCCAATTCACCCCTGTTTAATGGCCCTTTCCGCCTACCATCCAACTCCCATAAATTACCCTTGACTGATTTGATAAAAGCTACATAATGCAGATCAACTCGATCTTCAGCGGCAGGAGCCGATGTATCACCTTCGGAAGCTGCGGAGGCATGAGCGGTTGCAAGATCATCGGATGTTTCTATAAGTTTGGCGCGAGACTGGGGGTCGAGTGGCTCAGCTTTGGTGATGAGCTGGGAAAGAGGAGTTGAAGGCGCTCATAGACATTAGCAAACAAAAGGGAGAAGAAGGGATTGCAATTATACCAATCAAGTCTCTGGTAATGCCATTGCATGTTGCGTGTATTATCCCCATCAGGCCACATGCATTGCCAATAGTCTGCTTGAACCAAAGCACCTCTTCTTTAGATCCTGTACCAGAATATTCGGGCAACGTGCTATCTTCATTCGTACGAGCCTTCTCGTAGGCGGTAGAAACTGGGAAGACCAGCAAAAGAGCGTGGGCCGGGCGAGGCACAAAGGCTAAGAGGGAAGGATCATCTAAGGAGTAGACATCATGCCAGGAGAGCTCTGCAGACAGGCCCAGCTTGTGGACCAGAGAAGACATGACTTCAGGGTTGTTTTCTAGATAGATTGTCAGCTATAGTAGCTGCCGCGTCATTTTCTGCGTTCCTTTGCTCACCCAGCGGAATATATCTGAGGGCTTTTGCTGCCTCGCCGTTGTCATGGCTGGCAGCACCAGCAGTACCGGTGCTTGTAGATGTCATAATTGTCAAGTATGGCCGAAACAAGGTTTTGATATCTGTGAAGTGAGATATTGAAAGGTGGGAGAGGAATATCAGGACCCACCTCCTTTATGTCCGATTAAAGCCAGTAGCGTCGAAGGCCCTCTAAAGAGAATTAAGGCACCAAGTGTTATGAGCGTTCTGCAACAAGGTTTCTTGAAGAAGTGGAACAGAGACGGATTCGTCATGGGTCCCGAAATTATTACAACAATATCGCCATCGACGAACAAGCCGGTCTTGACCAGGAATGGTCTCTCGGATTCAGATGTGGCTCTCCTACCAGCTACATCTACCCAAGCTTTCAACAGCTTTCGCCTCATCCCTCTAGAGGAGCGACGATCCATAGTCTCGAGGGCACTGAAGCTAATCAGTGAGAAGCAAGATGTTCTTGCGAGAGAACTCACGGAGCAAATGGGGCGGCCTATCGCCTATGCTGCAGTTGAAATCCAAACCGCAGTCAAGAGGGGGGAACATTTGCTCAAAATCAGTGGAGATGCACTGAAAGACACCGCGGGCGAGCCAGAGCAGGGTTTCAAGAGGTACATCAGGAAAGCACCCATAGGTCCCGTCTTGATATTGTTCGCCTGGAACGTGGGTGGCTTTACTCCGAAATTCAGCAATGAGTGTGCTAAGATAATGTTCTTTCACAGTATCCCTATCTCATCCTTGTCAACTCCCTAATTCCAGCTCTACTCGCCGGCAACACTGTCATTCTCAAACCCTCGCCCCAAACTCCTACGATTGTGGAACATATACACGAGATTTTTGCGCAAGCCGGATTACCAGACGGAGTCATACAATACTTCCACTGCGGGAACATAAAGAGGCTGGAGACTATTGCACGTTCGCCACAGATCAAACTGATCTGCTTCACAGGATCAGTCGCGGGAGGATTACAGGTTCAAAAGGCAGCTGCAGACCGCGTGGTGCCCGTGGGACTTGAGCTTGGAGGCAAAGACCCTGCATACATTCGGGAAGATGTCGATGTGAAATGGGCAGCAGAAGAAATAGTGGATGGAGCAGTCTTCAACTCTGGACAGAGTTGCTGTAGCGTCGAACGAGTATATGTAGCTGAACGCGTACATGATCAATTTGTGTCTGCTGTTCAAAAGGTGCTACAGGGCTACAAGCTCGGGGACCCTTTCGACAAAACCACCAACGTTGGACCAGTTATATCGAAGAGATCAGCAGAGACTATAAAAGCACATGTCGATGATGCCATAAGCAAAGGAGCCATCGATTCGACACCTGCAAACCAAAGTTTCGCATTACCACCTCCAAGCGGCAACTATATCAAGCCCACGCTGTTGACAAATGTATCACATGATATGGACGTTATGAACGACGAGACGTTTGGGCCAGTCATACCTGTGATGAGAGTCGGTAATGACGAAGAAGCTATACGATTGATGAATGACAGCGAATTCGGTCTCACTGCCAGTATCTGGACAAAGGATACAGCCAAGGGCGAAGAACTTGCAGAGCAGGTTGAAGCAGGGACTGTTTTCATAAATAGATGCGATTTCCCTAGCCCGGTGAGTCGTTTGCGTAATCATAAAGAGGACAAATGCTGACAAAGGCAAAGGACCTCGCGTGGACTGGCTGGAAGAACTCTGGCAAAGGTGTCACACTGAGCAAGTTTGGTTTTGAGCAATTCGTGAAGCTGAAGAGCTTCCACGTTAAAGTCTATCCGAAGTAGCATCACAGCCAAAGATGGCTTTCTCGCGGGTAAGCCATCTTGGAAAGCAGATCGTTCAAGAATTCGAAGCTCCAATTGGCGGAACCAGCTCCAGATAGGAATGCTATTCCGTCCGATACATAGAGGAACCAAGAATGCTGACAAATTGCAAGGGGTCGCCCATTGACTGCCGATTGCCGTTCTCACCGAGCTCCCATCATCTAGGTGATTTTGTGAGACCCAAATCGCATTCGCTTTGTAAGGCCGGTAGCAATCTGACTATTCACTGTAATGCGATCTATCGCATTTTCAAGGCGTTATTGTGCTGAGAATGGAGGCGTTCATGACGAAGCTGGCAGCATTCCATGGTCTCCATGTGGATTCATTTTGTCTCAAAAGGGAGAATGCTGGTCGGCCAAAGCTCGTGGCAATTGTCACAGAAACCCACAATTTAGGTTTCTTGTGCAATTTCTGTCCTTACTGGCTTTCATCTTCATTTTTACCGTTGCCCTTCCAATTCTTAAGCTTCACATATATCTTCTCTTTCTTCCTCGTCCTTAACTCAGCTGTCACCATCACATGCGCATGACTCTACACAGTCATTGACCTTCCTTTTCTTGTCTGTCTGCCATTCAGCGTATTGCATCAGCGAGATCAATCTTTGCAACGTGTCGGCAAGCTTTTGCCTCTTTTTTTAGATCGATCCACGCTCGTTCTCATTACTTCATCTGTTCGACTTCATCATTGCATTCTCTCTTCTTCAACTGAGAAGTATGGGATGCACCTTTGGCTTGACAAAGCTATTCAGACATTGTCTCGGATGTTTTCGTTGTGATAGAGATCGACCCCGCCCTCGCTGTGATAGAGATCAACTCTGTTCTCAACCTCGCCACCTTGAGATAGTATGTTCAGGGCGAGATCTGAATTGTAGCATTACGTGATGCTGACCATCACTTAGAGCAAGCCAACCAATTTCGTCAAATTGGAAAATCCCTTTGCTAGCGTGCAGGCTTTCAGAGGGGAACAGTGAGTATTCTCTCCCCTGCAGGCCCATGGTTGAACCAGACCACACCAGCAAAGCTAACCCAAACAAGGCCATGGTCCATGCAAGAGAAGGTCACAGCAAGCAATGTCGCTTTGAGCATGCATCCTCCCACTCCAACGAGAGCATCCTCATCCACGGGCTCCCACCACACTAAGAAGAATGGGAGCACAGCGAGCTTCCGATACGAGGTAACATCACATGATGACCGACCCAATGTCTCGTCCACCACAGTCTTGATCACCCCTTCCAAAGTTGGATTGGCTGTATAGGCCCGATCGTCATCAATCATCTTCGAGGATTCATTGAACCAGTGCCGCTGTACGTTAAGAAATAGGGGGAGAATCGAGACACAAGCGTGGAGGAGGAGAAGAGACTGCCTTAGGAGGAAAGATTCTGTCTTCATCTTCAGACGGGCATAGATTGCCGGTCGAGATTTTTTCATACTAGATGTAATACCACACCTTTCGCTTCAGTCCCTTCTCGCCTGGGAAGCCTTGCTACAGCTGATTTCAAAGCCATCTCGATACAACTTGCTCCACTTATGTCCCGGCCCAGAAATGAAGCGATGCTACCTGGAAGACTTTGAAACCAACATGCAGCATACCCCGCTAATAATGAGATGCACACCTACAAATGAAACGGTTTCAAGCCACTCCCAAGACCTGATTCAAGTACTCTTTACCAGAGAAATCATGTTAATACTCATAAGCCGAGCCAACAAGACTGGACAATAACTCCGCCGGAAATAAGCTTCTATCCTCGGTCTTTTCCCCACCAGCTTCCCCCTCCTTTCGACCACTCCAGGAGCAACCACCCTCTCAAGGCAGGGGCACGTCATAATGTCAATTCAGCCCAACGATTGGTAAGCCCTTTTTAATTTCATTGCTCTGGGACATGCGCTGCCAATACTGGAGCAACCAGACTCTATATAAATCTCCATCCCCCCTCAGTCGCATTATCACAAGTATAATTCCGCAATAAATCATTTACTTCACACACAACTCAACATGGCACCTTCAACAACTAAGCAATGGCAGGTGACAGGCAAGGACGGCTTCGACAGCCTCAAATACGACGAGAAGGCCGAAATCCCAAAGCTCGGTGACCACGATGTTCTCGTCAACTTCCATTACGCATCCCTCAACTACCGTGACCTTATCATCCCCAAGGTACACTCTAGCCTTCCCCCAATCTTCGCCTACGAACCTCGCTGACCAATGTTGAAGGGCAAATACCCTTTCCCAACTATTGACCCAGTCGTTCCCGCGTCTGATGGCGCTGGCACCATCGTCGAGACCGGCTCCCGCGTGACTCGCTTCCAGAAAGGTGACCGCGTCCTAACTCTCTTCAATCAAACCCATCTTGCAGGTAGCATCACCATTGCGGATACCATGACGGGTCTGGGTGGTGGTCTGAACGGGACACTTCGCCAGTATGGTTCCTTTGACGAGAAGGGATTAGTGAAGATGCCAGAGAGCCTGGATTTCAAGCAAGGAAGCACGTTGCCCTGTGCGGCATTGACGGCCTGGAACGGACTTTATGGGGTTGAGGGGAAAAGTTTGAAGCCTGGCGATACGGTCTTGACACAGGGGACTGGGGGTGTCAGCATGTTCGCTCTACAGGTGTGTCCTTGTTACCACCCCACATCCATTCTTCGGAGGCTAACGGCATGAATCCGTAGTTTGCCAAAGCCGCCGGTGCCCGTGTCATCTCGACCACCTCTTCAGACTCCAAAGCTGAAGTTCTCAAGAAGCTCGGGGCAGACCATATCATAAACTACAAGACCGATCCCAACTGGGGCTCAACAGCCAAACAGCTCAGTCCCGGTGGTTTGGGCGTGAATCACGTCATCGAAGTTGGTGGACCAACAACCATGAAGCAGAGTCTTCAAGCTATCAAACCTGAAGGAGTCATTTCAATCATTGGATTCTTGGGTGGATTTAGCAAAGACCAGCCTAGCTTTTCGGAATGCCTCATCAACCTCTGTACGGTTCGAGGCGTACTGGTGGGATCGAGGCAGCAATTTGAGCAGATGAATTTGGCGATTGATGCTGCTAACATCAAGCCTGTGGTTGACGAGAAGGAGTTCAATTTGGAGGATGCGAAGGAGGCATACCAGCATATGTGGGACCAGAAACATCTCGGCAAGCTGACGATCAAGATCTCCGACCCCAGCCAGTCAAAGCTATGATCGAAATGAAACAATGAAAAAGGCCGGCATTTAGAATGGCTGGATTTCTTGAATGTACAACATTCTATACCGACCAATATTTGTTCTCATGATCGGAAAGCAAGATATCAGAATTGTGGAACAGCGTCTTGGAAATTGCATTGTCATGTAGACTCTAAAACCGAGGGGTTGCTACATGAGTATGCATCAAATACGACCCCCTTCGTCGTCGATCACAGCGGAGATGCTTCCTAATGGGCCGAGGGGGCAGCCTTGTCCAAGCTTAGGGCTGTTGCGGGCCAGACCTTTTAAAGTTGAGGGGCACGATTTAGCGTATGCAAGTGCAAGTTCAAGTCTTGGCAACCCTTTGCCTGTCACATATTTCCCCCCCATATTAGTTAATCTACGAATAACCCTTTTGATATAGCAAGTTTACATATGTAGATAGCTCTATCTAAGGCCATTCTAACGCCGTAGAAACTAGCTTAATTGTGAGGGTACCCGATGAGTTAGAAGGCTTAAAAGTATCTAAATAACTTGCAGTTTAGTAGGGCGGAGTAACTGTACGGGTATACCTTGTATACCCGTTAGATTCAACGTTTTATATCTTCTGTAATAGTTACTCGGTTAAATTAATTCTTACGGGGTTAGAATTGCTTTAAATAGGGCTATCTACCTATATAAGCATGATATATCCAAAGGGGTTATTCGTAGAGCTAGCTAATATTAGGGGAAATATATGAAATGCCAAGGGTTGCCAAGAATTGAACTTGCGGATTGATAGACCATGGATAGGAATTTTAAACAATTAATGAAGCCTTGTAGATTCTTTGTTTTTCTACGGCAATTGGGATTTCCATGGACCCCCATTATCCATCCGATGCTCAAAACCTCTCCGTGGACTTGCTTTCCCATTCCAATTGGACAAACGTCATGCATGGTCAATCCCCCACCCTTTCGTGCGGCTTGCAGGAACATCAACCAACCTAAGGTACATATGCCTTCGACATGCCAACATTTCGCTTACAGCACAACACTTCGGGTCAATGCCCACGTGCCCCCTCTTGAAGCCTGACCACTAAATGCTCCCACCTGTTCCTTGACATCTTTGGTTTTCCCTTCCTTCCTTCCTTCCTTCCTTCCAACCGACTATCACGGTTTTTCGAAGCGCAAAGCTCCCCGGAGAGTCGACTTTCCAACCTGGCTCAATCAAGGTTCTTGAGATACGTTGAGTGGAATGTCTGGTGTCGAAGTCGAGCATATTGACGGAGATGGCTTGCGAGAGCGGAGGTCTGAAAAGCAGGACGGGCATCTTAATGGCAATGCCGGAGCAGGACTAGAAGGAAACAAGGAAGAGAAGACTTTTGGCAGGACACCAGATGGCACTGGTGAGTGAAGAGGTGTCTCACCCTTTCGATCATCTTGGAGTCGCCGCCCACTTAGCGACTTAGAAGCTGGCGAACAAGACAGGCTGGCTGCTCGTGCCAAGTCCTGAGTTTTCGCGATCATGTTAATACAGTGGCTAACAATCAAGTTCGTAGTCTTTACCGTGCCCCAGACCCATGACATGGTGTCTCAGCTCCTCTCGCCCAGCCAGTCAAAAAATTTCTCTGACCTCCTCGTGCTGCTCATCCTTGGCATACACATCCTGACCTGCTACTTTCTTCCGTCTCGGATTCGCATACCAATATTCGCTGCGATATTTCTCTTCTGGCGAGCGTGCTACAACATTGGCATCGGGTACCTGCTACACATCCAGTCGCGCCATTGGCGACTGGTAGCATGGGCGAAAAAGTCGAAGATATTTGTCGACCCAAAGACTGGCGAAAACCCACATCCAATCATCTACTACATTTTGAAGCGTGAGATGGAGACCAAGATACCGGAAGACTACAAATTCGAAGACGCTCCGGTTGAGTACAATACCTGGCTGGTCTTCAGACGAGTTGTCGACCTCATCTTGATGTGCGACTTCGTGTCCTACGTCCTCTTCGCTATGGCATGCGGTGGCAGACCTAACAATGAGGGTATTATGCTCACGATACTGCGGTGGGTTACTGGCTTGGCTTTGTTCGGCTTCAATCTTTGGGTCAAGCTCGACGCTCATAGAGTGGTGAAAGACTATGCTTGGTATTGGGGGGACTTTTTCTATCTGGTTGACCAGGAATTGACGTTCGACGGCGTCTTCGAAATGGCTCCTCATCCAATGTATTCAGTCGGGTACGCTGGTTATTACGGAATCTCACTCATGGCCGCTAGCTATAAGGTGCTGTTAATATCGATAATCGCCCACGCCGCTCAATTTGCATTCCTGATATATGTGGAAAACCCACATATTGAAAAGACGTACAACGCGCCACCACCACGGCAGCGATCGGAGTCAGACATTATCAAGAACGAACACGAACACGGTCACTTTACTGAGTACGGCCATGTCTACAACGCACCGCCGCTCGCTTCTGCGACTCAACCGTCGCCTGTGCACAACTTGGTGGGACTCAAAAACATAGATTTGCACAGAGTAACAGACACATCAATCATACTCCTGCAGGTCTATATATTCGCGTTGATGGTCCTAACGCCGTCGACTCCATTCTACCAGGCTATCTTCGTTACCAATGCAGTAGTATGGCGATTGTGGTATTCGATGGGCGTAGGATACTTGCTTAATCGGCAGTCAACGCACAAGCGGTGGACACGCCATTTCCTCAAGTACGGTGAGAGTACCGAAGAGGCTTGGCGCCAATGGAAGGGAACTTATCACATTGCCATGACTCTGTGTTACGCAAGCTTCACGGCAGCATGCTGGAAGACGTACTCGCTTCCAGATGATGGTCTGCATGGATTGGTCTTACTGAGACATGTAGTCGGAGTGGGATTAGTTACCCTGCAAATTTGGACCACCTTCAGTATCTATGATTCGCTTGGCGAGTTTGGGTGGTTCTTTGGAGATTTCTTCTTCGATCATTCTCCAAAGCTGACATACAGCGGGATCTACCGCTTTCTCAACAATCCGGAGCGGGTCATAGGCTTGGCTGGAGTCTGGGGTGCTGCTTTGATTACCGGAAGCAGCGCCATCTTCTGCCTTGCTTTACTTAGCCACATGCTCACGCTTGCCTTTATTCAATTCGTCGAACGCCCACACATGCAGAAGCTATACGGGCAAAAATTGCGAAGGGAGTCAGGTCTGGTCAAAAGTCTCAGACGTTCGCTGCCTCCACACTTGTGGCAGTGGCAAGGCAGTGTAGACAAGATGCTGGAAGGTACTCTCGACTCCGTCGAAGACTGGATTGAAGCTGCTCGGCCTAAGCTTGCAGCTGGCGTGAGTGTCCTGGTAAAGGACTCAACAGCCATTCTCAAGCATCCCACCCGCATGAGCATCACTCGAGTAGCGCCTGACCTTGCCGGCTACGACCCCAAAGACTACTCAGTTGAAATCGAAGGTACCGGGACAGCTGTCAGTCCAAAGGCCGAGGCAAGGTCCGAACAGCGGTCAAACTTCAAGACCGTGATCCTCGAGTATGGCGCCCCGATCAAAGTGCGATGGACAGCACCATTGAATCACAGCACGATGGACTGGATCGGCCTGTACATGGTTGCTGACAATGCATCGCGAGAAGCTACTCGAGTCTCTTCGCAAGGTCGATGGGTGGCTACGAATAGGGACCAATTTGGTTCTATCATCGCAGACCGTGGTAGCCTCTTGAGCGATGTTCGGGTACCTGGTACGGCTCGAAAAGACGGCGAGACCAAAGACTATCTCTCTGGCGAAGTTGAATTTTCAGGCGACAAGCTCTGGTGGACGACTGGAGTGTTTGAGGCCCGATACCATCACAATGGCAAGCACAACGTGATGGCTGTGTCGATACCTTTCGAGACGCGAATCAACAAGTTTGACGAAGACGATGTCGAAGTCGACGCCAATGGATCTCTTCAGGGTGCAGTGGGCGAAGCTCTGCTGCAACTGGTGAGTAATTGCTTCGATAGAGATCCTGATATCGCACCATCCACTGTTGAGGAGTCATTCGGAAGCCTGGTTGAGAGGGATGGCAAATTCGCGAAGAGGGTTGTTTATGCTGTGCATCAGATGTAAGTCTTTGCTACATCTGTCTTCGAGGTGGCGGTGTGGCCAGCAGGCTACTGATCAGCATGCAGGTTTGGCATTGAGTTCGCTCCAGAAGTCGTCCAAGCTGATGGCAGCGTACGCAATCTATCATGGCGCGTCTGCAATGCCAAGAAGGTCTTGGTTAGTACACCATAGCGGTTGTACATCTCAACATATCACAGCCTGGCTGACGTGGCCTAGGAACCCTACATGTCCCTTTCTCGCGGAAAAAATACTCCAACCGAGCCCAAATCCTAGTGTCTGACGTTTTTCAATCATCGTCTTTGTCAACGACATGCATATCAAGATATCCTTTTCAATCGAATATTGCATGGCAAGCCGAGTATAAAAAGTATTACGTGGCTGTCTAAGTATATAATGTTGCATCGTCCTAATGTACGCCTTATAAAGAAAATCATACCTTTGTATTGTCAGTCACCGAGGTCGAAACGAGGCTCAGGCCACGTCCATCTGCATTTCAATGCCCACCTTTGTCTTCTGATTACTTTTCGCAATCAGAAATAACTCTATTCTATGCTTCTTGACCGCATTGTGGGAGGATCTGCATTTCGCGTACAGGCGAAATGCAGGCTGTGTGCATGAGTGCGTCAGACCTCGGATGTCAAACTCGACTCTATGTTTACATTGGCTCAAGTCGACTATTCAACAGTGCTATCTATCAATGACCGAGGTATCTTTCATCATACAAAAGCGATGGTAATGGACGATGAATGTGGTACAGATAAGAGGGTAAGATGGCGACCGAGCTCGTCCTCACTTGCGCTGCGTGCGTAATTGAAAATGCGACTTTATATTCACCTTGTTGATACCTGCTACGCTCATTAAACTCTTTATGCGTTGGTAACGATCTAAATTGTCATTCTATTAAGAAAGAGAAGTGCTTCAAATATCATAGCAACCATGGACCCACGAGCGTCCTCAATGACCAATATATCCACACCAGGCTACAAAAACTGTGTCTACTTCACAAATACCGTCCGTTTTCCCAATCTCGCAACACTCGATTGAGGTAGCGAACCTAATGTGCTGTGTGAAGAGTATCTACGACAAGAAATTCCATCCTTCAGACATCCCAGCTGAGAACTTTACACACATCTTCTACGCATACTTCCAGCCTAACGAAATGGGCGTAGTGTGGGTCTCTTACCTTCCAACCCTCCGAGCTTCGCCCTCATCTCTTGTAATGCTAATACCGTAACAGCTCTTCCACAGACCCACACGCCGACTTCGGGAAATGCTACCCCAAAGACGACCCTGCCTCAGACCGAACTCCCAGATTCCAAGGCTGTATTGCACAACTCTCTCAACTCAAACAGAAGCACAAGCATTTGAAAACAATCCTCAGCATCGGCGGCACCGGGGAGACTACGACAGCAAATTTTGCTGCATTGGCAGTTTCCCCAGCCGGGAGAGCTAATTTGGTTGAAAGCTCGCTCGCGATACTCAAAGAGTGTGGGTTTGATGGATTGGATATCCACTGGCAATGGCCAAAAGACGCAATAGAAGCAAAACACTATACCATTCTACTGAGCGAGCTGAGGAGTGCCATGAATGAATACGCTGCTAGGAATGACGGGAACCGTTTGAATCTTTCAGTTGCTTGTCCTGTTGGGAGGGAGCAGTATAGTCTGTTTGATCTGGAAGGCATGAATGGGCACGTGGATTTCTTCAATTTACTGGCATACGATTATGCCACTCCGACCGCCTCGCCGGTGACGGCGCATCAGGCTAATATGTTTACGAACGGGAACGGCACGCCGCATAATCCCGCTCAAGCCGTGTCGGACTTGCTGGATGCGGAGGCGCCGGCGGAGAAAATCCTCTTCGGTATCCCCCTATACGGCCGTGGCTTCGCGCACACAGAGGGGCTGGGCAAACCCTTCTCTGGCTGTCCGCCCTCCGACGACGCAGCGCGTGAGGCGGGGGTACGCGATGTGAAACATTTGCCACCTGTGGGGGCAGATGTGAAGATGGATTTTACTGCTAATGCGGCATATTCGTACGATGAAGATAAGAAGGAATTGTTCAGTTTTGATACGGAGGAGAGTGTGATGATGAAGGCGGGGTTTATACAGAGTCAGGGGTTGGGTGGGGCGGTGTTTTGGGAGGCTAGTGGGGATAGGGTTGGGGTGGGGAGTTTGGGGGGTTTGGTGAGTGCGCTTCTATTGATTTGTTTTGAAAGTGTTGGGGGGGTGGGCTGACTGGGTTCGAGCGTAGATGGCTAGGGAGTTGGGTGTGTAGGATCGATTTGGGCTGGGAGGGTGCGAGGATGAAATGTTGTTATGGGAAGGGAATTTGTGGATGTGGGAGGCTCGGGTCTGTCTAGAAGGGGCAGATTTCGGGGATATACCCAGGAAGATGTGGGGCACGTAGATAGATGACAATAGATATGGGCATAAAGGAAGCATTTAACGGCTTTGATCGAGCGCTCTGGGAGCAACTATGCAAGTATGTTCTCGACCTTACGCCTTACTACCGCACCACAGCCCCCTTCAGACTCTTCACCGTACACACACCCCCACTCTTCGTCACCAACCTCCTAACCCCCATCCCCTTCTCCCCCTCCGTCCCTTTCAACGCCTCCACCCCACCCGCCTCAAACCCAACCTCCAGTCCCTCCGTAGTCGTAAACCCAGGCTGCAAGCTCTCCCAAACCTTCTTCTTCGGATTCAACTGCCCCTCGGGCTCGCCCTCCCACCCCACAAAGTTGACCCTTTCACCAGCAGCAGCACCCTCAGGCGGATTCACCAACTCCACGGGTCCCTTGTGGTTATCTTCCTCTCCCTCTTTCAGCCTCGGGCTCGCTGCTAGAACCATAGCCGCAGAGAGCACGCCCCGCATCTTTACGGGTTTAAGGTTGCACACAGCTATAATCTTCCGTCCTTGCATTTCCTCGAGCGGTATCAATCCATTGAGTCCAGAGCATACCGTCCGCACGAGCTGCCCTCCATACTCAGACGTATTGTCTGAACCAGCGGGGTCGCCGCAGGCGATGGTGGAGACGTAGAGGGAGTCGGCGTCGGGGTGAGGGATGGCTTTTAGGATATGTCCGACGCGAAGGTCGATGAGGTGTGGGGAGAGAGGTGTTTCTTTGGGGGGTTGCTTTTGGGGTTTAGGGGCTTTCTCTTTCTTTTCTTTTTTGGTGCCTTGGTGGGGTGGGGCGCCGTCTGCTACTTTAGCCCGCTGGTCTGCTGGCTCTTGTTTCGATTCGGCCGCAGATTGATCTTTGCCTTTGCCGACGACGAGGGGAGTCTGGCTATCTATCCCTGCTGTTCCTGCGGCGGCTGCGGCTTTCTCTTTCTTTAAGCGCTCTTTTTCTGCTTTGGGATCTACAGGCTTGTGTATGAATTTGACATTATCAACGTCGATATTGACCTTTTCATCCGCTGGTATTGAAAGCCCAAACAACGGGGCGTTCTGTACAAAGTCCATATAGCGTACGATATGCTGATAGCCTTTTTCTCCTGTCCTCTCCTCCGCATTCCACTTCTTCACAGCAGGTGCTAGTCTGTAGTAGAGGGCAGCATCGGCCACGGATGGCTTGCTGCCTAGTAGTGTAGTCCGCGTAGAGAGATGGATGTTCAATGAGCCCAGTCGTTCAGCGTGCTTGGCTTCATCTTCGTCTGGTACAGCGAGCCGGGATGAGGTCGTTAGCCATTGTGATATCTCGACCTTCTCGTTGTCGGTGTAGGTAGTATTCGGATAAAGGACGTGGGATGAGGCGGGGAGATCAGACTCCGAGGTTGAAGAGGGGATAGCCGAGGGGAAAGAGGTATGGAGGAAGGAGATGAGTCCTTTTGGGGCGGAAGCCATGGTGTAGAGCGTACGGAAGGCCAATGGCCTCGGCGGCGGGCTTGCGTAAGATATTGGGACACGGGGGAACTCGTATCGAAGCAGGCGCACAAACGTTCTGAGTAGAGCCAGTTCGATGATAGACTACCTTACGAAGCAGGACGCCAACTACTGCTATGTTACTATCACAGCAAAGCGAGGCTTGGCTAGAAAGCGACGAAAAAACGGCCTCCCAGCTTTATCGAAGAAATGGTTCGCAATGAGGGCCCCGGAGCTAGCCCGGAGCGGCCCCGAGAGATCCCCCAGCTAGCACCTTAAAACCACTCTCGGGGCCCCTTTAGAGACTGGCTTCTATCCGTCCCCGCTGGCTTAGGGGCTCCCTCCATTTCGCTATACCCGTGCTCGCGGGTGACAAAAGAATCCGGACATGCCAAGGACACTAGCAGTGGAGATCCCCACCAAAATTTGTGCGGCTATGTCCGGATTCTTTTGTCACCCGCGAGCCGTGCTAGGGGTGATTTTGTAGGGCTGAGCTAGTCCACATAGTGCCTCCTGCATCAGGCTTTTTTAGCGTTGAAGATCCTAAATCTCTCCAGATCTATCAGCCTTCCGTTCGAACCTCAGCATTTACGCTTTGAACCGATTTCGGACAGCTGCGTCTCCTGTATTGGTACTCTACATGCTTGGCCTCGTGGTCTCGTGGGCCGTATAGCGTAGAACTATTGCTCTTGCGCAATAACTCGTATCACTGATAAAGGAAATGTAGCAGCAACCCAATTTGGAAGCGGCATTCCAACGCTCTCTATTCTTGCAAACCTCAGTGTCATTCTATACTTAGGTTCCCTAGGCGCTTCGACTTACGGCGGCTATCGACTTTTACTACTTGGAAAACTCGCCTGGGAAGGATTAGAGGGAGATGGAATAACGTTGGCGGGATTTGACTGCGAGATAGAGCTTAGTCAGGGAGAGCGTTCTTCGAATAGTCTATTGACATTTCCGTAAAAGAAGCACAGGAGAAAGTCTCGATAGATGACGTGAAAGAAGCTCACAATTATTTCAAGACCCCAACTTTTCCCCTTTCTTCGTCCGTTTACGCTTTCACAACCTCGAACCATATTATCCCCATCGTCCCTCCCAGCAGGATAGCCACAGGTGGGGGAAGCTTAAACCACATGCCGCCCACAAAACTTGTCGCCGTTATCACAACCCACCACGGGTCCTTGCCTAGAGAAGAGCCGTTCTGGTACGTCCCGTCGATGTTCCCTATCTCCCAAAGTCGATACACCGCCGTATAGACCAAACCTACAGCCGATGCGTTCACGCCTCGGAGGCACGATGTTACCCATCGATACCTCCTGAGGGCCTTCCAAAGACCCATGGTGCCGGTATGGAGCGTCAACCCGGGACTGAAAATGGCAATGTAGGCAATGACCGCACCGGCAGCCGAGTGCAAGTTCGTGGAGCTGATAGCGGCGAGAGATCCGAGGTAGACGGCGACTGTGGGGCAAAATTAGAATGGGATAATTCTTAGCGATCATTCTTTTGAAGAGAATACAGTTGAAATTTGGCCCCGGAAAGGCTTGGATGATGGCCAACCCCAGTAGAAAATCTCTTGCCGACACCCAGCCCTCTGCAACAACGTATCTGGAGCTACTTAGAAGTGGTCGATGCTGGTAAAGATGGGAGTCATGCTTACTCGCTCAAAAGTGGTATGACAACCGGGCCACCTCCAAATATTATTGTGCCTATCGTTTCGTGAGATTGGGCATAGATGAAAAGTAGGAGAAGCCATGTACCGGCGAGATAAAGATTTGCGAATAAATTGAAGCCCCTTGGGCGGGACTGCAATACACCGCGTAACACCATAATGATCAAGAATGTCACGAAGAAGCACGCAATCACCGTTGTTCCAAATCGCCAGGAGAACACTCGCATATCGAGGTTCCTTGGCACCGTTCTTTCCATCTCCTCAGTTGAGGCACTGAGATTGCGACCGTCAGATGCATGTGGCGAAGTTTCTGCACCTTGTGTCATGGATGAAGGAATCCGAACAGTATGCCTTGATGCCGCAGCATCTCTGAAATTTGGCGCATCTGATGCAGTAACCTGGTCCATTTCTGTAGCTCTACCGTGGGCTTCCGTGTCCCGAGGTTCTGTCCGGTTGGCTTTCTTGAGCTTCCTGAGAAGCTTGTGTCCTAATCTGTAATCCCAAAATATCGTCGCCGAGCCACCAGCGCACATCAGGACTGGAAAATACCATAAGGCATTATACAACATACCTGCAGTGGCGCCCAGGAAAACCAGAACCCTTGTAAGCTTATCCGTGATGGCTTTCTGGGACAATTGCACGGCGGCGAGAGCGATGATGCCGACAGTGGCTGCATTAAGTCCGCTTATCAAGGCATACACGAGAGGAGGTAGTGTATCACCAATCCGTGCGACCCCAAGTGAGAGCCCATACGAAGCAACGGCAGCGGGAAGGCTGAAGTGGAGGTCAGCCAAACGCAATCAGCGTCATGGATGAAGAATTGAAGTAGCACCTCCAAATGAAAAATGACAGCAGACCAACGGGAAACCCGCAATGAATGACATTGATGCAGTAAAGCATCTTCGTGCTCCCAGGGCCTGGCAGCGCTTGGCACAGAGCAAAGAGCTCTTGATACTGTTCGTAGGCATCACTTCATCATTCGAATTATTCCATTCGCCTGTCAGGCATACCATCTGAGGATCGATCCATCTTAATTTCTCCACAAATAATTGGCGGAACTATCGCACTGTCAGCAGCAGATTTCTTAGACAATCTTAAAAATCTTAAATTGACGTACGATCTGAAAGTGAACGGCGGGTCCTCCAAAGCTAGTGAAGCCCAGATGCCAGTTGCATTGGAGCATCTCGCCCAAATTCCCCGTTTCCATCAGCCATCTTGATTTCAAATGAGCAAAGGCGTTTCGAATGGTCGGAAGAATCGATAAGCGCATCTCTCTACGGCACCGCTCGGAGTTGGGAGGACTGTGGCAGCGCGAAAAGTCAGAGCTGATAGAGCGAAGTATCAGAACCGTTTGATTTAGCGTAGAAGGGTTCACCTAGCAATGGGACAAACCCCCCAATGGGACACTCGTAGGGCTGAGGCCCGTGAGCCGCCTAGAGATGGCCCTAGAGCTGGTTACTCAACAAGATTTATCCCCGGAACTTGCTGGCTTGGAGCTTGGAGGATGAGCTCTAGGGCACATCCTCGGAGTCCACAAGCTTCAGCCCTACGAGTGTCCTATTAGGGAGTTTGTCTCATTAAGGTAACAGATAAACTCTTCTATTCAAAGTAAATGATAATTATTAAGGTAGGCTTGCTCGAGAGTAAAGCGGCGCTCACTCGGTGCTCGATAGGGGGTAAGTCCAGGGCAGGTTTTGTCAGGGAATTTAAGCCAAAATATGGCTTAACCGGGATTTAAGACTTTCCCACCTTTTCTGGTTTCTATCACTTTGGCATCAGAAATGTAGCGCAAAGAGTCTGTGTATCATGATTCGATTTCAACGCTATCCATGATGTATGTCTCCTCTAAGCGGAGTCCATCCCTGAAACGCTGCAGATGTGTCCCTTTCCGATTGTCCTGCTGCTGTAGATGGAAACGCCACTTTCTTCAACGCACTAGTCCTTGCCTTCGAACTCCCCCTCGTTCAAATCACCTTCTAACCCCTCCTCGACCTTGATCTTCGGCTCGGTAGCTTCCTCGCTCTCCTTAGTAGCCTTCACCTTCTTCTTCCCCTTTTTGTTTCCGCCTTCTTCAGTAGTATTCTTGCGCTTCTTCGTGGTAGTTGCGGCAGTGGTAGTAAGCCCTTCAGTTGCCGTCGATTGATCGGCAAGACCGTCGTTCTCGGTCGCAGAGGTGGTGGCGGTAGTGGTCGTGGTGCTGCCCCCAGATAGACCGGCATCATTGATCGCTTTTCTGAGACGAGAGTAGCGCTTGGCTGCTGCACCTTCCTTGATGTTAAGAGCCGCGGCCACGGCAGCGAAGTCGAACTGTTTGCATGGTAAGTTACCACCTGTTGGTATGTGAGGGACGGCTACATATTGTTAGCCACGTACCTTCTTAATGGCATGCTGGTTCTCCAGGCAGTACCAGAGCAACAGGGTATCGTCGTCGAACACCTTGTTTGACGACATAGCGTTTCAGTCGATTGTTGTAGATAACGGTTAGGTTGGTAATGTTGGGCGGATTAGAATGCTAGAGCAGAGCAGATTGTAGGTAGGAAGGATGTTGTAGCTGAGATGAAGGATGTGAGGTGAGAGATCTATTTTCAGGTGTGCGAAAATTTTAACGGAAAATTGGTGACGTTGCCAGGGAGGATCCTCGTGATGTGATGAAGTTGTAGGGGACCATACCCGTAATTTAGATTCATGGACTAGGTGGGTGTAATTGATCGTTCACTTCACGTTCAAGATAAACAGGTCTAGCCGACTGCGTAATTCTAGCAAGATCCGACGATTATTCCTTGGTTTCAATTCGGTTACATCCCGCAGGGATGTGGCTCATCTGTCAAGCCGTCGTTACCCAGAATGAATCTTCCATAGGGATGAGCCTATTTTACTACACACATGTAGCCTTTTCGCCGTACCTTTCACATTCGCGTCGCGTAGCTAATTTTAGTCAAATAATCCAAGGGGAACCCCCATGTCCGGCTTTTGCAGGCATTGCATAGTGGGTGAATTCGGTAGGGATATCGAAATTTCGAGCAGGTCAGCGCTGATTCTAGCTTCGTTGATCGGCCTTGATCTTCAGGCCTGTAGCTTCCTTGGTAGCTTCGACAACGACCAGCCTTGCCGCCACTGCTGCTTCGACAGCAGAATTCACTAAAGATTCGAAGCCGATAAGTTCAGTATATTTGCCACTCGATCCTCCTGAAACATCACCCTTGGTCCAAATCTCAGTCACCTCATCTCTTGACTTCAAATAGCCAATCACACAAGCTGCGACAATCTCTTCGCGATCCGAGGGACAGGGATCCAGGACCAGCTTTAGACTAGTGGGGTGTCGCCGAACAATTGCGGCCACGCCTCCAGTGACTAAGTCAAGGCAATCAACACCCGCGTCGACGATAGCGGCTGAGGCAACCGTGATGCACCCTGAGAGGATTGACATCATGCCCCACCCGCTTATCGACCCGTCTTCATTCCTGAGTGAATCTTCTTCTCCTTCAAGTACAGTGATGACGACATCGACGCCGCTTTTGGGCCAGCGCTCGCCAATTAGGACTCCTCGTAGCGCCGTTTCCAAATGCGCAGCGAGATCTCTTTCGCTAGAATCTGGAATATATCCACGCCGTTGCCTTGAAGCAAAGGGAGCAAATTTGACGCGGGTAGATAGAAGTAGCTGAGGTGAGAAAGGTGCCGATCGGGGGAGGGGTCGAGGGCCGTGCACTGTGCACGACAATTTCAAAGTCGGGACTGAGGTTACTAGTGATTTATTTTGGGTAGACAAGGACGATTCGCATTCGAGGTAGGCGGAGCCTGAGGCTGAAGGTGTCAAACCAGTCTTGAGAACTGTGGTGGGGAGAGATTCAGCACACGTTCTTAAGCTCTGCTTCAGTGAACCTAGCTAAGCATTGCTGTGTATCACTCACATATCTTTCGAATCTCACTTGCTGCTTTTGTCCCCTTAGAAGAAACACCGGCTTTGCTCGTAGTCAACGACGATGCAAAGACAGGTGGTGCAGTACCACCAGGCGGCCCGTTAACACGCCTCCTGTCTGTCATTGCCCCATATTTTACTATTTGTAGAGGTGAGAGAGCTTGGTGGTTAGTTTTGTGGCCCGGCTATCGTCTACCGCGCTTATCCGGAATTGATTCCGCACGCAGATGGTGCTAGTGCTTACAGCCAGTTTTCAGCTTCTTGATGTGCACAATTGAACAAACAATGTGGCATTTAGGCGGCCTCTGTCATGCTTTTGTTCTCTACGTTTAGGAACTATGTGTATAGCAGCACCGACTTTGTACAGATTATCGCGCTTTTCTTATGCTTCAAAACACTACAAATAAGCCCCCATGTGCTTCTTCATGATTTCTTACAATGTCTTACGCGAAGCTCCACCATGGCAATCGATCCCGACACACTGTTATCCAAGAGGAGGGCTCTCTTTCTCCTGATCTGGATATGGATCCAGACTCTGACGATGGTCGAAGCAACGATGGACGAGAGGAGAATTTTGCAATGAGAGACCTATCTCATGTTCCTAGTGGCTCGATTACAAGGGAGGATGTTTTCGATCCCGATTCTGAAGGCTGGAAGAGTGAGGGCGAGAGAAATAGGGAATTTAGCAAGCCTCGTAGAGCGAGTGCATCAACTGTGCAGAGTTTCATGCTTTACACGCCAGATGAAGAGAGAGCAGTGATCAAGAAATTTGACAGGAGACTGGTTCTTTTCGTGGCTCTTTTGTATATGCTGTCTTTTCTTGACCGGTCTAGTACGTTTCTGTCTTCCTAGTAAGAAAAACTCTTTGCGGCACTAATGGGTAGCCAGACATTGGAAATGCAAGAATTGCAGGCTTGACCGAGGATCTCATTCTCAGCTCACTGCAATATGAATGGCTATTGCGAGCTTTCTACATCATATACATCTTGTTCGAATGGATGACATTACTGTGGAAAGTATTTCCACCTCACATCTATCGTATGACCCCTTAAAAGAGGATCCCGCCATATTCTCTAAACAACTTTCATATGCTAAAGCTAATAATCTGTTCAGTCTCCGTCTGCGTAGCATCATGGGGCCTAATCGCCTCCCTCCAAAGTGTAGCCTACTCCTTCCCCTCCCTGCTCGTCCTCCGCGCAGCCCTTGGCATCGGCGAAGCCGCATTCGTCGGCGTCCCATTCTTCATGTCATTCTTTTACAAACGAGACGAATTAGCTTTCCGAACCGGTCTCTTCATCTCCGCTGCACCACTAGCTACATCCTTCGCTAGTAGTTTAGCATGGCTCATCACGAAAATTGCAACGAAAGTTCCTATCTCTGCATGGCGGCTTTTGTTTCTGGTCGAAGGCTTTCCGAGCATCGTGGTAGCGGTGTTTGTATGGTTGTATATCCCAGACAACCCTGAATCGGCAAGATACCTCACGCGCAGAGAACGAAAAGTAGCCAAGCTACGGCTCCGAAAAGAGAAAGATGTCCAAGGGAAGGGCACCAGCCCAAAAGGTCTGAATTGGCAAGAAATTCTCGAAACCCTCATCGATCCTAAAAGCTATCTCACAGCCGTAAGACCGCCTTATACCCCCTTCCCCTCTTCTCAAATCTGACCAAGCCAAACAGGCAATGTTCTTCTGCGCAAACGTAGCCTTCGCCTCCCTGCCCGTCTTCCTCCCTACCATAATCGAAGAAATGGGCTACAGCGCTCTCAAATCCCAAGCTCTCTCCGCTCCACCCTACCTCGTCGCTTTCGGCACCGTCCTCCTGACCGCCTTCCTCTCAGACCGCTACCGCTCTCGCAGCACATTCGTAATCTTCCACGCGCTGATGGCCAGTGCTGGCTACGCAACGATGGCGATCGCTGGCTCTGTACATGCTAGTCCGCAGTGGAGATATATAGGTGTTTACCCCGCTGCTTCTGGCTTCTTTTCTGTGGTGACGATCATTATTACGTGGACGATTAATAATCAAGACTCTGACTCGAAGAAGGGGACGGGTGTAGTGATGTTGAATTATATCGGGCAACTAGGCCCGCTGGTGGGAGTTCATTTGTATCCGGATAGCGATCAACCGTATTATGTGAAAGGCATGGCGGTTTGTGCTAGCTTTATGGCTACGGTAGCCATCTTAGCGTACTCACTAAGAAGGCTGCTAGCAGCTAAGAATCTTAGGATGGCCCATGAACAGACGAGAGAGGAGGTAGAAGATGAGAGTCTAGTTGGACAGGGGAAAGCAGATCGGCAGGATAGGCCGTTTGTATTTATGCTATGAACAACCTTGTTCGACTAAGGATGCACAAAAGCCATAAGCAGCAAGCCAGACTCGCACCAGGTATGCTGTTCATCAAAGACGTCATTTGTTATCATGATCAAACAGTAACGAAGACCAACCCCATCCATGATCGCCCTGCCCGCTCAAACGCGTGACAAAAAGTGCTATCATCACATTACCCACCATCCCTCACAACCCAAACTCCCCTTCCATCTTCGCCCTTACTCGATTCAACTCCCAATCATAAACATACCCCAAGCCTGTCCTATCCTCCAATCCCGCCTTCTCACTCGCCACCCTCAACGCAGCCTGCAGAAAGGGCAAGATATTCTCAACCTCTTCCTCGATACAATTCGAGTATATGTTCCCGCGCCTGCGCAAAGTGTGCAACCACGGAGCAATCGCCCCCAGTCACATTGTCAGCGATAGCTTTCCTTCTCTCGTGTGGTAGCTGCGACCACACCCTCGCAGTACCACTATGTAGAGTATTGTGATTACTCACCAGCGTCTTTGGCGCTGCTGTTGGTTCAGGGAGCCCGGTAGCGTTCCTCAAACAGCACTCCGCAGCATAAACCTTCTTGAAATGCTTGGCGCGGTTCTCTCTCACAACCAAAGCCATGGCCTCGGGCCCGGTCTCAGGATCTTTGTCCGTGTAGGACCTCTGACCGCAGTCAGGCTGCCCGCAGTGTAGGACGCTAGGATTAAAGGGAGAGACGAAGGGAGGCATCTCGGGGCTCAAGTGGGCGGCTTGGACGGAGTTTGGTTGCATAGTAGGGCAGATGATTGAGATTAAGATCTCGTCAACAGCGGATGGCGGGACTGTTGCTAGCGGACCGAGGATCGCTGGGGCGAGTGGCTCGCGGGATTTAATGGATGAAAAGAAGTACTTTGGTGTTTGTGTGGCCCTTTGTGTATATAAGGCCCAGAAGGACAGGATCTGAAGCCGAGTCGCTACCATTTGGCCGGTAACATTCCCGAAAGTGGATAGGAAACGCTTGACGTCTGCCCACGACCTTAGAGCATGTTCAAGCTTAGGCCAGAAGTCTTTAGTAGAAATGACCGAATCGGACCCTAGATTCTAAGGAACGCCGGAGGCGTTGCAGCCTTTGTATATTAGCTCTAGGAAAGGTTGCGTCCAGGATTTGTCATTCTCCTTCTGGTACAGTACCCCGTTCATGATGTTGGTAATGGTCAAGTTGATGAAGTTCGCCATTTCCATAGACTCAATACTTTCGACAGAGACCAAACCAAGGAGTTCGTATCATCGTAACAGTTGGCTGAAGCCGGCCACTGGGTACTGAATGGCCCAGCCGTCAAGACCTGCTACTTCGAAGTCTCTCATGGTTCCTTGGTCTCTAAAGTCCGATCAAGGATTGTTAGGAAAAGCTGGACAATACCAGAAGCGCCGGTGTCAAGCCCAGCAGTGATCGCAAGAGTAAGCTGGTGATTCATGTATCTTTTGTTGATACCCCAGTAGTCAATGGTCGGTATGATGGCGATTACGTGTTACTGGTTTAGAGACCTTGGACAGAGAAGCGCACATTGGAAGCAGATACACTGGCTGGAGACCATGTTTGCGTTTTGCTTTGCCCGGGCAACAGCCAAGGGGAAGTTCAGGGCAAAGTCTGTAGTGTTTTCTTCGACGGTCTCAAGTTCCCTGAGGACCACCGACATGATCTGATATTCCCCGCAGCATATGGGGCATGTACACCGAAAAGCATGGACACTATCAGACAGATCCAGTGCCGATAGATATATCCCAGCGTCAGCAGCGGACATAACCTCGGCTCGCATCGCCCTATTGCTCTTGCGGTTGAGGATAACTGCGGTGTAGGATGACTTTTCGAGGCCAGAAATGATGGCCAGAGCTCGGTTGATGAGCTTGTTTATTTCGGTAGCAGCCCGAGTTTCGTCACTGGGGGAATTTCGCAAGGCCTCATATGTTTGTCGATTAGCGATATGAGCGTCCCGAAGTGGTCGGATGAGCCGATCCTTCGCCTCCAACGAAATTTCAGGAGAGTGCAATTTCTCTACAATTTTCGCATCTCCATGGCGATCTTCAAGACGTAGAGTACAATATCTTTTGTTGTTTCTGCTTAAGCATAAGGTTTCGCAGCACACCGAGCTGACCACGGACTTGCAGACCAGAGCAAGCTGGGTAATGGCCTCTCCATCAAGAATATTGCGTAAATGGTTGGTCTATATCTTTTGTTGACGAAAGAGTGAAGGGAGATTGACCAAGGCCTTCGTGGCTTCATCCCATTCCGGCCGAAGCTATATTGCACTTTGAAAGGGCTGCCTTCGATCGTGATGGGGGAGATCAATGGCCAACTTCCCGCATCGCTTGTCAAACTCTGCTTCGCTGTCGAATGTTGGAAGCGATTCCCAGCTCGGGAGATTAATACCTTCGCCTGGTTTCAACGCATCAAAAGCCCCCTTTGCGTCGATCGAAAAGAGCTGTTCACTGAAAGGGTAGCATGTCGTTTCTTCCCGGAAGAGGATCATTACGTTGGGGGCACTTGCGAAGAAGGAGACACCGACCAAGATATTGGCATTAGCGGGGGTAGAGCGACGTGGGCCGGTGATGACCAATATTACTAAAACCTGGATCACACCGTGGACCTCCACCAGTTGGGTCAACTTAACGACACCGTAGTCGGCTATTTACCCATCTGTTAGGAGAAAAAGACCTGACCCCATGATCTCGTTCGCAGCAGCCGGATTCGTAATAATGCAATCGGGCGAAGTGCCGCCAGTACCGAAGAGATAGGACTTTAGCCAGCGTTGTTGCATTTGCGGGAGCATTGGCTATTTCTTCCAACCATACTGGTAGATCCATAGCGTTGAAAGCGGTTGGGTTCAAGGGTAGACATCCCTTGAATTTTGTCAGATGGACGTGCAATGCTCTAAATAGACAGCTGGAAAGTCATGCAAGATCTTAAAGTGAGCTGAGAGTACCAGAACAGATGCTGCTAGTGGGTAAAGAGCAATAACAAAAGTCCACAGTGATGGAATAATTGAATGGGAAGGAGCGTACTTATGGCGAGGGTCTGAAGTGAGTCAAGCACAGAACTCACTTTAGAGTAAAGTAGGTAATGAGTCAATCGCGCTTAATGAGCATGAACGGCTAAATTCCACGAATGAGTATGTCGTACGTGAACTGTTGTATTATACCTAGCTAGGATACAAAGCCATGAAAAGAACAAACATATTGCATTGGGCCTTACATGTCTGCCTAATCCACGCAAGATTCGGGCCAAGATCGAATGACCTACAACAGATGTTGCCCTTCATGCCGGAACGTTAATACCTGCTACCAAAGGTGTCAGCAGCTAAAATAGTGAACTATTGCAGATCTAAATATTAAGAGACATTGCTCAGAAAAGCCGTCTTAGTCATGCACCTCCCACCGGCTCTCGACACGCAAAGTTCAAGACGACCAGCACATGCTTAGAGCTCTGGAACCACCACATCAAATCAATCAAGACAGGAGGATTAACTCCACAACCTGTCATCCCAGGAGACCTGGTAAGGTGCGGGAGCGTGGCTTGGCGAGTGATACTTTCATGGAATGGATTGACTTTTCTCATCATTGCATGGAGGATAGAATTAGATTGACTTACACAAACAGTATAGTCAAGGTTCCTGTTGTAGAGCCTGCTTCATTGCAATAAACGTTAGCTGTAAAGCATCTAGAGTTTGAGTGGATGCAATGAGTAGTATTTGAGGCAATGTCAGAGTATTTGGTAAGTTGGTAATGGTTGTCATCAATGTAGTTCAGAAGCAGAACTGATATATTGGTTTCTCATCATTTTGATGCGTTTGGTGTGCAAGTGTAAAGAGAATATAGCACGTACTCAGCTGTAGACCCTCCCACTGAAAGGGCCACTCACTGTTGACGCGCTATCGAAGTTGTCAGCAAAGAGACCCGTATTCGAAGGCTCGAGTGGCAAGGTTTGTGTTTTAAGGCATTTCAGATGGTAGTGCATGTGTTCGATAGCTCAAGGAAGAATAGCTGGAACTTGTGTGATGAATTTCATCATGTGAATAGCACTGCAATGAAGAACTAAGCGCAGACGTACCCAGGTTGTCGAGGACGACGATCTATTGGTCAATCGTTTGTCTCGTGCAGAGTTAGTTGCCAACTTTACTACAGATTGTAGAGAATCTTGAGTGTCCAAGTTAAGCTAATTAGGTATTGTGGAGCAAGTGAGGTGGGCAAATTTGCAGGAGGCTCCACAAGCCAGCGCTCAAGGGCTCGAAAAGCTGAGAAGCACTGTGATCCATGACAGCAGGTCAGGGGCATTACCAACAGAAGTCGTAGAAAATCAATAGTCTGGACTCATAAGCGTGTAATGTGTATGGAGGAAGAAGATCTAGGTGGTAGAGATTTTTGATAAAGGCGGCGCCAAGGAGCTAAGCAGGGGGGTGTTCAAGCCTCCTACAATTTCTCCCCTACGAATCTCAATCATTGCACCATGACCATCGACGACTACTCGTTGCCTTGACCAGAATGGCTTAAGCGGGGACCATTTAGCCAGGCGTATCTCCCTACAGCGCTTCTTCGAGCCCAAAAGCCATCGACGACCCTCGGCGGCGTCGGCTTCGACTTTGGTTCCCCCCTGGCCCCAAACGACTGCGAATTGGAGAGTCACATCGGAGAATCCTGGTCGCTGTCCATAACGAGACCTGCCGCAAAGGCAGCGGTGTGCTTGGAGGATGATTCGAAGTAATGTGTATAGCAATGGACCGAAGGGATTTTCGTCAAGAGAGCATGGGAATCTATCAATATCGCCCCACAGGTATGGGCATCCCGACCTTCATACGACCAGGCTCATTTGACGAATCCCGAGAGCTGGAAATAATATGCTAATGAGATTCTCCTTCGAATAGGTTTCTGCCGCGGTCCCAGCCAGCTTTACGGAGAAGGCGACAGCTCCTCACCAAAATCGCCCTTGCCGGAGGCGCTTCTCTCTTCCTTATCCTTATATTTTTCCCATCCCTACGAGGGGCGCTTTTGACTACATTCTCTCTTGGGCTATTGGCCGATACTGCGGAAACACTACAACTTGAGACCGTTCGATACTACGATCTATCGACTTCTGATGGGACGGCCAGGGGATGGGAGCGCGATGAGCGAGTCCTGTTGTGTGCACCTCTACGAGACGCTGAAACCCATCTTCCAATGTTTTTTGCACATCTCCACAACTTCACATATCCTCACCACCTCATCGATCTGGCCTTCCTTGTGTCCGACTCGAAGGACAATACTCTCAACCTTCTCTCTTCGTTACTCACAGACTTACAAAACGACTCCGACCCAAAACAACCATATGGAGAGATATCAGTCATAGAAAAGGACTTCGGGCAGAAAGTGAACCAGGATGTCGAGAGTCGGCACGGCTTCGCTGCCCAGGCTAGTAGGAGGAAACTGATGGCTCAAGCTAGGAATTGGCTATTGAGTGCAGCCCTCAGACCAACACACAGTTGGGTGTACTGGAGAGACGTGGATGTTGAGACGGCTCCTTTCACGATCTTGGAGGACCTGATGAGGCATAACAAGGATGTCATCGTCCCTAGTGAGTACTTTTTGAGCTGCTCCCCTGGGCGGTCTGCTGATCAATGTCCTTAGATGTGTGGCGTCCGCTTCCCGACTGGCTTGGTGGTGAACAACCGTACGATTTGAATTCCTGGCAAGAATCAGAGACAGCCCTAGCATTAGCCGATACCTTGGACGAAGACGCGGTTATTGTGGAAGGCTACGCAGAGTATGCGACATGGAGACCTCATTTGGCATACTTAAGAGATCCCTACGGCGACCCTGATATGGAAATGGAGATTGACGGTGTTGGAGGTGTCAGTATCCTAGCAAAAGCGAGCGTATTTAGATCGGGGGTCCACTTTCCAGCCTTCAGCTTTGAGAAGCATGCGGAGACGGAAGGTTTCGGCAAGGTACGTCTGCGTGATGGTCTTCAGGCGTTCATACTGACCGTTGCTCTAGATGGCCAAACGAATGCAGTTTTCTGTCGTTGGGCTACCTCATTACACGGTCTGGCATCTATATGAGCCCAGTGTCGACGATATCCGACACATGGAAGAGATGGAGCAAGAACGCAAAAACCGCGAGAACGAGGAGAGGGAGCGCTCAGAACGTATGAAGAAGATCAAAGAGGAGTTTGGCGATGAGGGAGGCCAATGGGAAAAGGATAAAACCGCAGTCGATGGCATCACTCAGCAAGAGGATCAGATCCGGAAGGAGCATAATGCCGCTATGGCCGACAAAGGAGAAAAGGAGCAAGCATCGACTGACAAGGCCGCCACGGACGATACAGTTGATACTGCCTCCAAAGACACGACAGGGACGAAAGCTTCTGCAGATACTAAGGATGTTAAAAAACCTACCACCAAGGACAGGAAAGAGGCCGCTGATGTGAAAGACCCAACCCGGAGTACGAAGGATAAGGATATTATGGAAAAGAAGGACACTGTAGCGGCCAAGGATGTCAAAGACGTCAAAGAAACTAAGGACACCGTGGACTCGAAGGAAGCCGCAAAGGAAGCCAACAAAGAAGCCATTACAGAGGTCAAAAAGAAAGAGGCTTGAATCAAAAGACGGACAACAGGCTTACCAAAGGGGGCAGAGCTCCAGAATACGACATCTACGTTCACATGCATTTCTGCGAGCTTGTCGGGCTATATCCGGGGCATGTCACGAACTTGAGGATTCAAGCTTTGAGTCACGATGAATACTACTAAAATATCCTCTGGACAGACCAAGCGCTTCTCCATATTCAGCTGACATACATGACGTACTAAGCCGAGGGACTCGGAAGAACTGGTCAGATCCGCAGCTTCTTATTTTCGTACTTTTTCGTTATGTCGAATTATCTCAGGATGTGAGCGGGGCGTCACTCGGGACGGTTTTGAGGGAGGACTTTGGGATTCTGGTCCAGCCGTTGGCGCCCTCATGAATAGATTTGTATCGTGATCTGATATATTAGACTTTCAACGAATACATATTATTTATGATCATCGAAAAGACAACAAGACTTAACTTTGAATTATTGTGCATTTTCCTGCCCGTGAGAAACAACCCCTTTCAACGGTGGACCGTTGAGCTTGGCGCTAGGAAAATAAAGTCGGACGTTAGAGATGCTAAAAATGCGCGTTGCAGATTCCATCGCAAAAAGGTCTCCCAGCTTTGGATCCCAGTCTTGGCTTTCTACTGTGTGACAGAGTATGGAATACCATGAATCCTAGCAGGGACCTCGTCTTCGGAAAGTGAAGCAATTGGCGGCGAAGCGCCAGCTTCTAGACCCGACAAGAGCTATTGAAGCCGCCACTACATCGCAAACATGGCAAGTATGTATGGTCGCGGTGAAAGAGATGCTGGGCGTCAACGCGGTGGAACTCTGGTGGATCTCCAGCCCGACGCCGCGCCAAATTCCCAAGCCAATATGATTCTCTCGAAGGAAGCCCAGGCGCATAAGCAATCAGTCTCCAGGGCAAGCATTTCAATAGCTGTGGATCCCGTTGCCCTGGTCACTACAGAATGCATTACGGTCACTTCAGCCATGAGGAAGCATGCCCGATGGGCTCATTCGTCAGTGTCTATGATCCTGGGAGGGGGCCCTTCTATGGCTAGAGATATAAGTCAGATTCCTAGGCAGACGGGGCAAAGGCAGCAGAGAAGGTTGACGAATGGAAGTGTGGAAGAGGACGATACTTTGGCCAATCGTTGGGGGCTTAGGGGCAGGAAGGGGAAGAGCATGCAAGACCAGCCTTTGCTCTCTGCTTTCACGCGGCTGAGGAACGATCTTAGAGGCTGCACTGGTGAGTTATATGGCATGAAGTGCTATCCGGGACAAGCTAATCCCGGGCAGATATCAGAACCTTTGACGTCCTTGCCCTCATCCACCCTTTCCTCCAAGTCATACGATCCTCCTCAACCTCTGCCCCAATTACATCCCTTGCAATCGTCGCCATAACCAAGTTCTTCGCATACAACCTCGTCAGTAGAGACTCGCCCCGACTCTCTCTGGCCATGCAAATGCTTTCGGCAGCCATAACCCATTGCCGATTTGAAGCCAGCGATTCTGCAGCAGACGAGATCGTACTACTCGGCATACTAGAGCTTATGGAAAGCATGCTATCTGGTCCTGGAGGCGATCTACTTGGGGACGAGAGCGTCTGCGAAATGATGGAGACAGGCCTCAGCATGTGCTGCCAAACCCGCCTGTCAGAATTATTACGGAGAAAGGCCGAGATGTCAATGATTACAATGTGCCAAACGATCTTTGAGCGTCTGAAGTCCCTGGAGGTTGAAGCCGGTGAAGACATTGGAATGTTGGAAGCCCATGCTGAAGAAAGCGCCAACGTTGTAATGAACGAAATCGCTGTCAACGGCTCAAGCGTGGGTCTGGCAATTCCTGTAGTCAATGGATCTATTCCTACGGATACCGAAGCGCCTAGTCAAGCAGCAACAGATACAGTGGACGGCAAGGACAGCCTCGAACGGCCTTACCAGGATAGAGTAGATATGACTACTCCTCAGTCAAGTGCTGCTGCGCCAGAGCCCACACCGGTTGCCATCGTCGAAAGTCTCGCGCCTGTCCCTCCGGAAGTCAGTGCGGTAGACTCTTCACAGAAATTAGAGGAAAACTCAAATGAACAGGTCGCCATAAAACCTTATTCCCTGCCATCAATACGAGAACTCTTCCGAGTCCTTGTGGATCTTTTGCAACCGCACAATCGCCAGCATGGCGACGCATTACGAGTGATGGCGCTGCGAATAATAGACGTTGCCCTTGAGGTGGCGGGCCCTTCAATAGCAAAGCATCCTAGCTTGGCAACGCTTGCGAAGGATGATCTCTGCCGCTACCTATTTCAGTTGGTGCGTTCCGAGAACATGGCTCTTCTGAATGAGTCCTTGCGAGTGGCAGGGACGCTTCTTGCGACATGCAGAGAGGTCCTTAAACTACAGCAAGAGCTGTTCCTATCTTATCTCGTTGCGTGTTTGCATCCTCGGGTAGAGATCGAAGATGAGCTAGGTATTGATCCTGCCTTGTATGAAGGCGTGCCCAAAACGCCCAAGCTTGTGAAACCGACAGCTTCTCCTCAAGCGAGCAGCGGTCGATCAACGCCTGTACCCATCAAAGAGCGCCAAAAGCTTGGAATGGAGGGAGGTGCTCGGAAGCCAGACGCTCGAGAGGCTATGGTCGAAAGCATAGGTGCGCTTTCGAGGATGCCCAGCTATCTTGTTGAGCTCTACGTCAATTACGATTGCGAGGTCGATCGTAGCGATCTGTGTGAAGACCTCATTGGGCTACTCTCACGAAATGCTTTTCCAGATTCTGTGAGATGGAGCACAACAAACGTGCCACCACTTTGCCTCGATTCCCTTCTCGGCTATGTTCAATTCATTGCGGATCGTCTGGAAGATGAGCCCATGTACGAGGGCTACCCCAACGTCAAAGCCCTCCGAGAACAGCGAGAACGGAAGAAGATCATCATTCGTGGCGCTACAAAGTTCAACGAGAATCCCAGAGCAGGAATTGCATTCTTGGCCTCCCAGAAAATCATCGAGAATCCCGACGACCCGAAATCGGTGGTCAAGTTCTTGAGAGGTACTACACGTATCTCGAAAAGTGTACTTGGTGACTTCTTGTCGAAGAAAGCTCACGAAGGACTCTTGAGGGCGTTCCTGGATCTCTTCGACTTCACCGGCAAGCGCGTGGACGAAGCCTTAAGAGAGTTGCTCAACTCGTTTCGCTTACCTGGAGAATCGCAACTTATCGAGAGGATCGTGACAGTCTTTTGCCAAAAGTACTGTGCCAATACCGAAAATTTAGTTGGCATCGCTAACGAGGATGCTGTCTTTACACTTACTTACGCCATCATTATGCTGAATACCGACCAGCACAATCCTAATCTCAAGAAAGACAAACGGATGACTTTCACGGACTTTGCAAGAAATCTAAGAGGGGTGAACGGCGGCCATGACTTTGCTGCAGAATATCTCCAAGGGATATACGACTCGATAAAGGGCAATGAGATCATCCTTCCAGACGAGCACAACAACAAGCAGGCTTTCGACTACGCATGGGAAGAGCTGCTAATTAAGACTCGTACCTCTACGTCTTTAACGATGTGTGATACGAATGTATTTGACGCTGATATGTTCAACGCAACTTGGAAACCAATCATCGCAACGCTATCTTATGTCTTCATGTCTGCAACCGACGATGCAGTCTTTTCGAGGGTTGTTCTTGGCTTCGACCAATGCGCGCAGATTGCAGCCAAGTACAATGTTTCAGATGCTCTCGATCACATCATCTTCTGTCTTAGCTCGATGTCAACCTTGGCTACCAACGATCCCACGAATACTGCATTGAATACCGAAGTGCAGGCAGAAAAGAAGAGTGTCATGGTCAGCGAGCTTGCTGTTCACTTTGGCAGGGATTATAAGGCTCAGTTGGCGTGTGCTGTGCTTTTCCGACTCATACCAAAAAAGGAACCATACATCAAGGACGGCTGGAATCATGTAAGTCAACTGACTGTCGAGTCTACCTTTGCCATCTAATTGCTTGATAGATCGTCCGCATATGGCTAAATCTGTTCGCAAATTCTCTCCTGAAACCTACATTCTCCAAGTCGGAGGAGCTTCTCGACATACCTCCCATACCACTTCAACCTCCATCTCAAGTCATTGACCGCGAACAGCGAGCGAGTGAAGGTGGTCTCCTGTCGACTTTCGGTTCGTTCCTTTCGAGCTACGCCGCAGACGATCCACCTGAGCCGTCAGAGGAGGAGCTCGAGAGTACCTTGTGCACAGCTGATTGTATCGACTCGTGCCCGATGAGAAGGATCTTCTCAAGAGTCCTGTAAGTGAAATTCTCGAGGACGCGTAGGGCTTCCACTAAGCATCCTCAGGGTCATGCCAACTGAGGGACGTGAAAGTCTCGTTCAGGCTCTTCTCAAGCAATTACCAGAGCAATCATCACCTGCTGTCATTGTTGTGAGACCTGATCGACCAACGCCAGCTCCAATCAGGACAAATGGTCATCGTTCGAATCCTTCAAGTCCAATCTATGACCCGTCCATGGTCTTTGTCCTGGAGCTCATAACAATCCTATCGACGCGAGATCAAGAATCTGTCAAATCGATGGGGCCCAACGTTGTAGATGCGTTGAATACAGTGGTGAGGGACGCAGCTAATGTCCATCCGCTCCTTCTATCCCGGGCTGTCTATTACCTTTTGCACCTTTTGAATACCGCTCAGGTAAGCCGCCTATCCATCTCTAACGGCTCCGACTAAGCGTGATGCAGGATCACAGCTTCGTCCAAGCACATGTAACACTTCACACCATCGCCGGCTATGACCAAGCAACCATTGAGCAGGCGGCGATGCCGATACTGAAAGGACTATCGCTATGCCTTCGAGAGCCAACAGATTTAAGAAAACAGATTACCAAGACACCTGATTTATGGGCAATCTTAAACAGATTCCGACAAATACCAGAAGTGGCGGGTAGAGCTTTCGATGTTGTGGCAATGATAGTGGGCGCCAAGCCCGCAGCAGTGACTGCGGACAACTACGGATCAATAGTTTCGTTGCTACATGAGTTCGCGATGGCGGGAAGTATTGGCGCAGCAATTGAACAAAAGCGTGATACTATCGCTAGACGAAGGGACAAACCAGTGGAAAAGCCGAAGAAAGTGATCAAGCCTCGGTAAGTGACATATTGCATTGCTTTATTGTATCTTCGCGAATCAATTGCTGATCAAGAAAATAGTGAAAACGAAGTTGTCGACCGTGGCTTCAAGGCTGTCGTCATGATATATCAACTAACCAACCGAGTACCCGCCCTGATCGAGCAGTCTCATCTCGAAAGAAACGAAGGTAGGCTTCGCCCGTTTCACTCCTTACCCTTCAGCGCTGACTCCTTACAAGCATGGCGAACGTATTGGTCCCCAATCTTCGAAGCTTTACGATCTCAATGCCTCAACCCCTGCCGCGAGATCCGCCACCAAGCCCTCTCCTGCCTGCAGAATTCATTGCTCTCCCCTTCCCTCGCATCCGCCAACCACCAGGAATGGACCGCTATTTTCAGCGAAGTGCTCTTCCCGCTGATTTCTCGACTACTAAGACCGGAAATCTATCAGATAGACCCAGTCGGCATGTCCGACACCCGTATCCAAGCCGCCAACCTCCTCTGCAAGATCTTCTTGCACTACCTAGTCCTGCTGAGTGAATGGGACGGCATGCTAGACCTCTGGCTCAGAATTCTCGACGTCCTCGATCGTCTCATGAACAGCGGGCAAGGCGATAATCTCGAGGAAGCTGTACCCGAAAGTCTCAAAAACATTTTACTTGTCATGGCGGATGGAGATTTCATCAAGCCGCCCGTTGATGGGCAGCCTAGAACCCAGATGTGGGATGAGACTGTCAAGAGGGTGGATAGGTTCGTGCCGGAGCTTATTGGAGAGATCTTTCCGAAAAGTAAGGAGGTGCCGGCTGTGCCTGAGCCGCCAGCGGAAGAAGCACAGAAGGTTGAAGACCTTGTGGTGGAACCGAAGTCGGAGCGGCCGCCGCCTCCCTCGGTTGAAGAGGCAAAGGAGGTCGATGAGGGTGTGGCTTGAGCGGGTCGGCGTATCGTACAGGGCTTGATATTCTAAATCTGGTACTAATGCATGTACTGGCGTGTAAAAGATTAGAAAGCGATATAGTTTTGCTCGAGCATTTGGTTCATCCGTATTTGAAACACCACTTGCCTGGCGGACTTCTTTCTGCCTTAACAAGAAATGCGTGCAGCTGCTCTGTGCATTCTGCATGATTTTGACCCTGAACATCCAGTTTCCTGGCCATTCTCTAGTCAACAAAGGGAGCAATATGCAGAGCTCGTGATGATCAGCAATATACACTTCTCATACTCGCTGCCTCTCCTCTTTGGCATGCTCTACGCTCATTACTAGCGACCACATGTAGACGCGGTGCTTGAAATTGGTGGCTTTTTGGGTATCTTGGGCTCTAAACAAGCGGTAACTTGCCCATTTAATAGGTCAAGTACAACCACAATTGACCGCAAAAGGCTACAAATACGATTTCAGCGATGAGAAAAGGAGCAGCCAAAAACAAAGTCGAGCGCAGACAAGAGAGATGAATATTATACCGGCCGGTAGAGCTTTTTTCTACCGTAGGGCACGAAAAAGGTAAAGTATATAGATCAACCGAACAATATCATCTCTGTATTGACTATATATAATCTACTCTTGTCAGTGAATCAAGCTATTCAACCAGACATTCACGCCTGATGAATAAGGCTACTCGCGGCCCCATCGTCATAAAATTTTAGCCGAGCGACAATGTACTGTTATTTCTGTGCAACTAATTACACGAATAACACCCACGCCCTGAGACCGTGCAACCCCCTTCGCCAGCATGGCTCTCCTCCCCCGCTTCTTCCGTATCCCGCGGCCCAAAGTACGCATCTTGAACCCCCTACCGAAGCAGCTCTACTAAGGAGATCTCCAGACATTCCTCTACCTAATGTCCCTCCGCACCGGCACCGAACTCAGCACCCTCTCCCTCCTCCTCAACAAAGTCAGCGGAATATACGGCCTCCTCGCCCTCCTGACCGGTCTGCACCTCTCCCCCCTCCAACTAAGCATGTACATCTACTCGATCCTCGCTCTAATTCTTGTCGTCCTCCTCGCCCCACATATTCGAACGCAATCGCCCTTCCACTGCCTCGCTCTCGCGACATTCTACGTACTGGATTCGGTGATCAATGCGGCGTATACGGCTGCGTTTGCTGTGACGTGGTTTCTCGTTGTGAGTCAGCATCATTCCGATGAGGCGGGGGGTGCGGCGCCGGGGTTGGGAGGGGGGATGATGGGGGATACTGCTGGTTTCACCTCCCCCGAGTTTAATGTCAGTCATGTGGATGTCATCCCCATAAACCTCGACGAAGGCACTATTGGCAAGAGGCAGGAGGCTTTCACTGCGCCTTCTGGAACTGGGATGCCGGCTACGGCTACAGGACCGAGTTTGGGTCATGGAGTGCTGATGCCGGAGAGTATGAGTAGTATTATCGTTATTTGTCTGCTTTGGGCTATGAGGGTGTATTTCGTGTTGGTTGTCATGAGTTATGCGAGATTGGTGCTGAGGAGACATGTGGCGAATGTGTCTCGGAATTCGACGCAGCTCTATACTCCTGGGAAGGGGAGCAATTTGATTGAGAACCCGTTTGCGGTACATCTCCCCGAAGGCAAAGGGTGGAAGGGACGATTGGGGAGATGGATGGTTGGGATGGGCAGGGGGTATTGGCTGGGGAGTGAAGAGGGGGACGATGTTTGGAGGAATGAGGAGTTGGCTATGGGGAGGATAAGGAGGAAAGAGGGATCTCCGGGGTCGGAAGCTCCTGGAGTCGTGGAACGAGAAAGAAGGCGGAGGTCAGGTACGGGACCCCCACCGCCTCCACAGTTGCAGGGTCATGGCCAGCATCTGAGAGTTCAGGAGGTTAGGGATGGAAAGTAAGATGCAGAGTGTGATCGAAGGTGGAGCATTCTTCCTTCCTGTAGGGTCAGGGAGCGAAATCGATGCAGCCAAGATACCTGATTTCCAATCGGTGTGCATTTGGGTGGCGTTCGGGGTTTTCTGGAAGGGTGTAAAGGAGCTCTGGAGAAGCTCCGGAGAATCTCTTACATATATTGCAGAGACATGAACGGACATACTTCGCACACCAGTTTCACGAGCCTCATTTTTGTCTGAATTCGACGATGCTCCAACGTCAAGGATAATCAATAAGCTTGTCTTGGTCATTGAGCTAGCTAAGAAGGAGCGACGAAATCCTTGTATGTCCATTTCTCGGTATATGTCCTGCGCTTCTTCTTTGGCTGCTGAATCGGCTTCCGCGTCTCCATCTTCCCCCTCATCAGAATGTTTCTGAAGCGATCCTTGAGCAGATTGCCCTCTGGTTTCAGCAGCCGCAAGGAGTCTTGCAGCTCATCGGGCAGTACCAGCTCCAGTGGGGGTTCGGGCAAGCTGTCCACCCAATCAATAATCTGTCGAAAGACAATTAGGACAAACATACGTATCCTTGCCCAACTTCCTTCGTCTAAGAACTCTCTCATCCACCTCCTCGCCCTCTTCATCACCAACCTCTGCTCCAGCTTTCGCTAGAGCTTTCTGCTTGGCTTCATCCTTGGCTTTCTTAATTATCTCTCCAATCTGCCTCTCCCGCTTCTCTCTCTCCTTCTGCTCTTTCTCCCACTTCTCCTTTCTCTCTGCCTCCTTCCGCCGCTTAATCTTGTTCCTCTCCGAAGGCGTCTTCCGCTCCGGTCTCTTTTTCTTCAACCACTCGGCACCTTCATAATCGCTTTCGAACCCTTCCCAAGCGCTCTCGTCCTCGGTCTGGATATTGAGGTTCCGTTCTTTTTCAGCAGCGGCGACACGCTCTAGCCTTTGTTGCTCAAGAGCTGTTTCATGCAGCCGTTTCTTCTCGGCTTCTACTTCTTTCTTGCCTTCGGCAGTAAGTAGGGCGTCCCATTCCTGGAAAACAGGGTTGTAGCTTGTTCCCGGCTTGGGGGCTGGTATCGCGGGTAATGTTCCCTTGCCTTCTGCCAAAGAAATTGGGGCTTCTTTCAAAGTGGGAGGTGCTCTGATAGGCTTGGCTCTCTCAAGGTACGAGAATCTTGGATCTTGCTCTTCCTCCTCTACGGCCCATGGGTCATGATCGGGAGCGTCACCGGTCTTGATAATGTCCTTCACACTCTGTCTTCCGTAGGCGACTTCCCTTAACCTTTCGTATTCTCGTAGACTGACGCCATTGCCTTTGCGTTTCTTCCTGCTGGGCTCGATCACACCATCCGTGATACCTCCAGGTCGCTTGTGACTGTCTATAGCTGCTACAGCAGAGCGCTGAGTTAGGATCTGGTCGGCTTTGAGCGGCTTGTAGGTTTTGTTGTAGGATTTTTGGATGGACTGTGAGCCCGTGGTGTCGAGAGTAAAGAGGGATTCGGAGGGCTTTTCGGCAGTGATTCCACTGCAGACCAGTCAGAACACCCAAAGACCTCATCTATGTGGATCGTTTAGGAGGTACTGACCCTTTTATCACCTCGTCTCGAGCCTGTTCAAGCCCCGCCTGTACGTCTGAGACATCGACATTCTTCCTCCACGCTTTCTTGCCCTTTCTGGAAGGCTGCTTATGCTGCTGAGGCGCCTCTATAGACTTTTCCATTGTAATCTGTCTCGCGTGGTGTCGATGTTGTGTGGAAGGACATTCTTTGTTCGAACTCAATATTCTCCATATCTTAGTGTATGGCAATTATATGTTGATAGGACCGCTATACCTAGCGAGGGTCAACAGTCTTATGGGTCCAACATTGAGCATCTGCTTTTGCCGGAACTTAGTCCTGGCAAATAGCTCTAACCTGTCTTAGCTTAGCGTTCGGCCATACGCTACTTCCCAATCCAGTCACTCCTTAAAAATAACGTGAACGCCTTTGTCCGACTGGCGAGTAGTATTTTCTCTTCTTCACTGCTTCTTCTTCTCCAATTAATTACGTTTAATTCAGCAAGCATGGCATCACAATCAACCGTCGGGTCATACTCAAATCCGCTCAAGAAGTTCAAGTAGGCCTTCAAAGTTGATGCCTCCAATGTCTTGGAGCTGACAGAATACTAGACTGGTGTTCCTGGGCGAGCAGAGTGGTATGCCAAAGCTGGATCAAATCAATCAAGCCCCATACTAATGCCGGACACCGAATAGTCGGCAAAACCTCCCTAATAACCCGCTTCATGTACGACTCCTTCGATAACATGTACCAAGCCACCATCGGCATCGACTTCCTATCCAAAACAATGTACCTCGAAGACCGCACCGTGCGCCTCCAACTCTGGGACACAGCCGGCCAAGAACGTTTCCGTTCCCTCATCCCCTCCTACATCCGCGACTCGTCCGTCGCTGTAGTCGTCTACGACATCTCAAACCTCAAATCGTTTCACAATACAAGAAAATGGGTGGATGATGTGAGGGGCGAGAGGGGGCAGGACGTTATTATTGTGCTGGTGGGGAATAAGACTGATTTGGGGGATAAGAGGGAGGTGTCTAGTCAGATGGGTGAGGAGGAGGCGAGGAAGAGTGGGGCGATTTTCATGGAGACGAGCGCGAAGGTTGGGGCGAATGTAAAAGCCCTGTTTAGGAGGATTGCGCAGGCGCTACCGGGTATGGATGGGGAGGGAGGTGGTGCGGGTGCGGAGAGTCAGAGTGAGTATTTCGGGGTAATTACAGGCAGTCTCGGGACTTCGCTGACATTATTTCAGTGATCGACGTGAATATCAATCCTACGAAACCAGAAGCCAATGAAGGATGCGCTTGCTGAAAAACCAACTATGTCTGGGGTGTAGGGAGAGGAATGCTGTACAATTAGCGGCGAAGATGATACCAGGTCTTTTCAGCATCTTATCGGTGGTTGGCAAGCGATGTACATTTACAAGGTGTGCAGCATGGCGTTTGGGGGGGGAAGCTAAGTGCGACATAGAGCATGCATCGTTCGAGCTTTGACTTGTCTACAGATATTGACAAGAGTCACATATTGACTGCATAATGGCTCATTTCGAAATTCCAATGCCTGATTTTTGATATTGTACGATGATTGATAGCTGATACGAGTTCGAAGACTTCCTCACCTCAGTACAGATACATCTGCACGTCATGAAAGGAAATTGCCTTGAAAGACCACCCGAGCAAGCAACATCCCTGGAAACTCCAAGAGACGGCCCGCTGCATGCTCCAGAATCACATCTCAGCTCGTGGACGCGGTATACACACCGGAGTCAAAAGAGTTGCTAGCCATTATGGTGAATGTGGGGACACACGAGGGTAGAGCAATTGCGAGTGGTATCATGATGATATATTACCTGCGTGCTTTTCGGAAGACGTGGCGCCAGGAATATTGTCCCGGATTCATGTGACCCCGACATCAGCCTCGACTTTTCGCTGCAGCGACCTCCGCTCCGCAAACCCTTGAGCTTCGTTACTTCAATCTTCACAGCTCTCGCCAATTCGATTTTTTTGGCTAAGGTACCAAAGGCGCCGCCGCTTGTACCGCGGCAGTGGTTCAACTACATCTCACTCAAACATCCTTCCTGGAAAGAGTATCTATCGAACAGAGACCAAACTCTACTCATGAGTATTACGCTTTACCTTTTGCGGCGTCGGTTGACTCGTCCACCCGGGTAAGCTCCCCTTGCCTATACTCACTTTCGTGTCAGATTTGTTGAGAACCATGGGGTAGGAAGCCCAATGAGGCTCAGGAGCATGTAGGTACCAGTGGTCTTCGTTGTCCATATCCGCCCCGCTTTTCTTCCTCGCGTTGACTTCAACGTAAACTTCAATGGTACTAAGATAGGAGATTGTCTGATGCATAATGGTTGGTGAAACGGGGAGTACAGCGATGAGCTGCTGGGCGAGCATCATGTGAGAATGTGTGGATTTCGGAGTAGTGTGATAGGGTGACTCGACAGATAAAAGCCAAGAGGCAGGGAGTGGGACAGGCGATGGAGAAGTCCAAAGGCTATGAGGGCGCTATATATGTAGAAAGTGAGGGGAGCAAGATAGACTGGAGAAAACGATGACATCATTATTGGAGATTATGTGTATATTCGTGAGTCATAGGTGGATGTGGTGGGTTTACAGCAGGGTATCTGAAGGCTGGCTGGTGAAAGTGTGCCCGCTATAAGAAGGTTTGAGATCTAGAAAAGTGAATGATTGAAGATACGGAAGGCCGGAAAAGGTCTCTGGGAGAGCCCAGTGTCGAGCTTTATCAAACCGCTCTTCCTAGATAGATCCGAACAAGTAGGCTGAGTAGTATATTACCTTTCCATTTTGGCGTGCATGCGGAAAGTCATAATCAAAGCGTTCAGACAAATGAGTGAGCTCTCAACTCGGAAGAATTTGATAGAGTGAGCTTTGAGTGGACGAACCAATGGTGGCGAAATGCGATATCAAAACTTACTTTCAAAGTTTATGATTAATGGCTGCAATGTGGCGTCTGGCGAGGACCGAGCGTGCCGGCGCTTGCCGAAGCTGAAGATGGTTAGAAAAATTGGCACACAACAACAGATGTCGCTTCAGTAGGCGCTGCGTCAAAGTATTTTAACATTACGATGGCTAAAAACGAGAGTGGAAGGATCGATGTGGCTTCAATAGTTGTGACCATTTTCGAGAACATCCGAAGGGATAGACTCGACATACTAAGAGGCACAAAATTCCAGGACTTATGAGTCATACTAAACAGGGACCCCGCCTGCCTGCCCCCTTTCCCAAATTTTCCGGAAATCTCTGCAGCCAAAGTCAAGGTGGCGAATTATTATAGACCGAAAAAGCTTAAGACAGCGGGAAGAAGCCCAACGGTTGCGCCTCAGATTTTTGCGACGCCCAACGAGAGATCGATTACCGTGATAAGATGTTGAGTATACATGCTCCTAATCGAATAGCACTCTGTAGTATAGTCTCCTCGGAGCGTCTTTCGATGCCTTTCAGTGCGCGGTTTTCTGCTGGATTGGAGCTGGTACTCAGGCTCACTAATGGTACGATATCCATGAAAGTATGTCTTTTGAGGCGCATATCTCATTCTTTTAACCTTCCAAAATGGTACCATGATGGTAGGTTACCCCAACCGCAACGCTCCGCTTGGGATAGGAACCCTCCAAAAGTTCCCTTCGAAAAGGAAGTCTACGCCATTGAATAGCCACGGAAGCCTATGCTTGAGACATGTAGAAGAGTAGTATAAGTAGCACAGCGCTCACACTTTTGTAGAATCACCATTCCCACTGCTCAGACATACGGTAGCATACCATTTACCAATACAAGACATACGGTAGCTTACCTATCACCGATACCAGAATGTCGTGCCAAAAGGAAATGGCAAGCTCTCTATTGAAAGCTGTACTTATCAGCTGCGCGTACCAAGTTGGTATGCTACCGACCAGCAAGAAGCTGGATTGGGCAAACATCGATGATGATGAAGAATGGTGAGTACAATTCGAGGTATCTTATCATAGTTTGGACTACACAATGAGTCGTTCCGATACATTTTGGGTGCTTGCAGGGGCTTCCTATCCAAAGTGTTGCTCGTTGATAGAAGACAATACTGACTCGAAGTTGCAATAGGGGAAACGAGCCCATTGTATGGAAGACGGGGGAGACGGTGGTATTCACGCCGACGCTAGCCACTTCGGGTAGCGTACCCGAAATTGTCGACGACAGCAGTGTCGAAGAGACCCATGAACGCTGCAACATCTTGTCTCGATACCGCCCGCGCCTAGCAATCCCTTACTCATCTCAGCAATTCCCGTTCAACCCAACTCCACTACGTATGTCATCTACTTACCTTAACCATGAGCCCGAATCCGCCGATGCATTGGCGGAGCAGATAGCAGACGATGGCAGCGCTGGCTCAGACACCGATACTGGAGGTCCTTTGAAGGCAGACGCAGCAAGCAAAGATGAATCAGACACTCCGCATCATGCACGCTCCAACTCAATCAAGAAGCCTACAACCTTCAAAGCGGTGTCAGTCACGAAGAACTTCCTCGCCAAAGCGGGTACGCCGACCGCACCAGCTGCCAAGACAAACGGCGATAGTGGTGAGACTATCTTCTACCGTGTTGCACAGAAATTAGCTGACAGACCAAGTCCCTAGCACACCCACCTCAGGAGCAGCCATGCCACCCGCACCTCGACCTCGACTTGTCGCCAAGACTGCAAGTGGAAGCAAGACCTCAGCTCCTAAGTCGTCTCACTTCAATTCCAAGCAAGGGGCATCGGGACCGGATCCTATGCAAGTCTGGAATAGAAATCGAGGTCAGCTATGTTTTCTAGCCAACCTGAAGTGATCGCTGACAGTTCTCTAGCTGCTCCTCAAGCCACACCTAAACATCTCACCGACGAAGAGCTCAAGCAGCGCTATGGCATACACCTGGCTACTCGACTCCAAGCGGACGGTGATGGCAAAGAGAAGAATTGGGCAGACATCGATGACGACGAAGACAACTGGGCGCCGGAAACTATCGAATGGAACGATGGTACGAAGATAACACTGGCACAGAATGACTCCGCGGCAATCCTCGCAGAAGAGCAAGCAAGAGCTTTGATCGAGAAGGAGCGTCAGGAGGAAGAGGAAAAGGCCAGGAAAGCTGCCCAGCAGAAATCTACAACCACCGTGGGTCCCAATGCAACCGTCCTTAAACCTCGCTCCACTGCGCAGCCAAAGTCTCCTGGACTTGTTCTGAAAACACCCTCCGAAAAGCCTACACTAGTCGCCAAGCCTGCAGCTGCAGCCCCAGTGAGGTCTCCATGGGCACCACTTCCACCTGTCGAGAAAGTTCCTCCGATCGACATCAACCCACCAAGTCAACCAGCCACTTCACGACCTCAATACAATGATCCCTACGGGAACCAGTCGATGCCACCTCCTCCGCAACCGGCAGCTTTGGAGATTGCTGCAGATGACTTCACCCGCACACGACGGGATACTCAAAATGGCACATTGGGACAATTGTATAACGCACAGTCGGGACAATATGAGCCCGCAAACAGCGGTCGTCGTGGATCAGTGCGGAAAGATCAGAGCTTTAGGCCCCCATCTCTGCTTCAGAGAGGCTCGCAGTATGACCAGCACGGGCCTGCAGAACCATCAGCGGCGTTCCAGCCTCAACGTTCCGGAAGCCAACAAGACGCCGCTCCATCGACTCGACGAAGGTCTTCTACTGTGAGTGCAGAAAGCGGAGCCCAAGGTCGAAGAATGTCGATGAGCAGGGGCTCAGATATGGCATCTCCTTTCCCACCATCAGCAACACAGTCGCCTTCACTACAGCACTCGCAAATTCCCCAAGAAGCTCGTGGATCAGCTGCATCGCCCTACCAGAATAGGAATGACGATGTGGCCGCACAGAAGCAACTCATGAAAGAGAAGCGGGAGTTGGCCATCAAACGCAAGAAGGAAGAAGAAGAACGCGAAGAAGCCGCGAAGAAGGAGCGAATTCGCATAAAGATGGAGCAAATGGGTCTACCCCCTCTAGAAGAGAAGAAGGTCCCCGAAAAGAAGCTCATCGAGAAGCGGGAAGCTTGCCCAGCACAGACTGAAGGCAAGGAAGAGACTACGGCGACACCTACAACGACTGTCGCCCATCCTCCTACACAGCCGCAGCAATTGCCAGCAACTGTCGCTCCATCTCACCCAAGGCCCCCAGTACCTGATCCGTCTGGAGCACCACAACAGTACGGAATGATGAAAGTCCATGGACCTCACGCCGATCATGTGCTACCATCTCCTGTCAACCGTCTGATTACCGAGAAGACCAGTGTTGAAGCCACAAATAAGAGGGTTTCACCTCCTGGTCTCGAATCTACGACAAACCCAATCGAGCCTCTGCCGTCGCCACGGGTCAATGGAGTAGTGCCCTTCAAGCATCCAGATTCCCCCATCTATAGGCCAGGGGACGTCTCCAATCAGCGAGAGCAGAGACAACAGCCTTGGAACAATGCCTCAAGAGAATCCAATGGCTTTGGGAACTGGAATGGACAGGGTATGACAAGGGACACCTCAGCATCGAACAGCGTATGGGGCCCGCCATCTCATGCTCGAAACATTGGCAATGGCACCTTCGACAGAAACGTGCAGAGACCGCAGTCCAGGCCGCAAGATCAGTTTGCATCACCGGCTCTGGCTCCTATAGGCCCACCACGACACTTGCAACGACCACGAGACGCGCAAGAGCTTCGAACAAATGAGACTGGTACCTCGCCTGTTGCTGAAGACATCCAGACCATCCCCACATTTCCTCCCACCGAGACACAGAATTCATCCACGCATAGAACCCAGACCACAGAGCCTCCACCAGCCATAGACAGGGATACACCATCTGCTCAATACGGAGGCGGTCCAAGTGTGCAACCAACCAGCAACGTCCAGCGACAGGCCCCCGAGCAGCAGAGGTCGACTCTGGCCGCTTGGGGCAATTTCCAGGCCATCGATGCTGAGACTAATCGACAACGTGCGCAGCAGCATACCGCCAAGCTTGAAGAGGAAGCTCGGATGGGCATACGACGGCCAGAGCCCCAGTTGCCAATCATGAACGAGACCTGGCGGCAAGTCAAAGTGGACGAGCAAGGTGGCCAGCGACACATTGTCGGTGTGCAAAAGGGTCAGAATATTCACGATCGCCTTGTCGGCCCACAGATCAACGGAGACATCCGTCCTCCCACATTCGGGGCCCAGCCTACCATACCTCCTTTCGCAGCTGCTGGTATGGGTCGAGGCTCGCGTTTCTTCCCAGGTGCCGGAACAGGTATGTATCCGCAGTACCAAAACGCAGCACGATTCCCTGCAAGCTATCGACGATCCTCCTCGCCTCCTCCACCCGAAGACGAGCTACATTTCCATCCAGCATACGCCCGCGACTTTAGGCATCCGCGCGTCAACCTACCACCAGTGAAGAACACACCGAAGGTCAGGCTACCACCGACCATACCCACTCCAGTACAGTCTCCCCAGATGGCAGAGGTCCGAGCCGTCCCCTTCCGCGCGGCGTCACAGCCATTAGTCAACAATCCTACATGGCAAGATCGATTCAACGGGCTGCTGGGCAATGTTAAGAAGTCATCACCCGAGAAGAAGTATGCCCAAGTCACCGAATTCTCAGCTACGAAAGTGCCTCTGGACTCCTCTTCAATACAAGCCTTGGCATCGGTCTCGCTACCACCTCAGAACGCAGACGCGGTCAGCAGCACTCTAGAAGTCGCTTCGAAAGCCTTCGAAGACGAGGAAGCACTTTTCGAGAATCGCGAATTTGGGTCTCTGCCAGCTGTTCTCATACCAACCCAAACCCCAGAGGTCGGATGGATAGACGCGAAGATTCCAAGGAAAGGCCAGGCCAAGCAATCGAGGCAGGCTAAAGAAGTCGAAGCCGCCAGCAAGGAAACGTTTGCAGAGAAGGACATTGTTGCTAACGGCGGCGTTCTTGTCTTCATCAGGATGTTGGGGATGGATGTTCCAAAGTCAGTGACATTGTCGCGACCGGACTCCCAGCACAGACAAGGGCCACCACGTCTGCGGAATTTCTCCGGGCATCAGAAGCCGAACAAAGGCTTCAAGCCTCGAGAGAGCTCGGGGAACTACGGCAATGACTCGAAGCCATCTCAAGGTGGGCATCAAAGAAATGTCCCACCGAACGGACCTTCACAGGGAAGGGGGCAGCCCGGGAAGAATCATCCCGCTTGGGGGCAGCGTCCTACGAATGCGGTCCACTGAGGCTACAGCTACCTCACATCGAACATCGAACATCGAACATTGACTTAATCCAATCATCTCACATAGGCGACTTGAAGATCTCTTGGGAGTATCTTCGTCGGTCATGGAGACTTTTTACGAGCGATCCACCATCACACTCAGCCTCTTCTATTCTCTCTACGACACACCTACGACATCTTCTAGTGCGCACAGCGGACTCTACCCATCTCATTTTTTCTACGATACACCTATGGATTTCTATACTGCGCATGTCAGCCAGGGGCTCACTCAGCGTTTCTCGAATTGCAGGCGAAGAAGCTCTCGTTGAGCGACACAATTGCTTCGATGATGCACTTGTACTTACTTTTCTTGAAGGGACGGAAGCGAGGGAGCATGGACATGGTCATGGAAGGGTCGGATATGACACTATAATTGCGGATTCGTTACCAGCACTTTAGCATTATCAAAAAACAAACAAAAAAAATAAAAAAATAAAAAAATAAAAAAAAACCCCGAGTCCCCAGTCCCAAATGAATGTGAGATTACGCTGCTTCATAAGAGGTCACCCCGTAATCCTCCACACTTTAAACGTCCACTCGTACGGCTGAAGCCCATAAATCCCCAAAAGGTCACCCTAGAGCCTACCTTCCGGGTACCGAGCCGGAATCCTGTGGGGACTGGTCTTGTCGCCTAAGCAACTCGTTCTAGGGCGGCTTCTCCAGGCCTTACGGGCTTCAGCCCTACGAGTGGACGGTTCGGGAGTTTGGACAGTTAAGAGGTGATCTTCTACAATAACGAGAATTAAAACGTGAGACTGCATTTCTTTGTGCTAATTGCCAGCCAAATCAAGCTAATTGGCAACCGCGAGGGTGCTTATATGAGCTGCGGTCAAGTATGATGTGTGGCTCTAGAGCGAGGTGGAATGCCCAGTCTGCTGCTCAAAGCGAGGATTAGCGTGCTCAAGCTTATTGCACTGGCAACAAACAACGCGCCGCAGCCCCTTCTAAAGCCAAATCTGCTACTCTGCTTCTCCACGCTTCCTCTTCCTCTTCCCCACTTCCATCCCCATCGCCCTTCTTCCGCTCCTTATCCCACTCCCGCTGCCTCCCCAAAAACACCCCCCTCATCTCCACATACCCCTCCCACCCCCTCGCCCGCTCCCAAACTTCCCTGAAAATCGCACTTACCTCCTCTTTCTCCTTCCTCCCTTCCCAATCCTCCCCCGCTGCCACCTCAATCACCTCCCCTTTGCCCTTCCCACCAGCCCCATACTTTCGCCCACCCTTATGGTTCGCATACCGCTTCGCTCTCGTCATGCCCATTTGCAAAAACTTGCGCGTCATGTCCATGCCTACGAAATCGCCCTTCTTTTCGTATTCAAGAAAGGCGGACCAGAGCTTTTGGGAGGATTCGCGGGCGACTGCTAGCGTTTTGAAGCGCCAGAGGGGAAGAAGGGAGGATTTGTAAGGCTCAAATGTCAGGACACCTTGCTCGCCACGGGCGATGCGGTAGGTTGTCCATGGTCGTGGAGGAGTTTGGGATGGGGACACGGTCATTGTACGAGGCTGAGTATTTGGTGAATCAGGTATCCTCGGCGTTCATTCGATTCATGACGCCCAGATCCTCCGTTCTCAGAGATTGACATTGAGGCCTCATAGGCCAAGGTGTAGAAGATATGGGAGTTGCATCATCATGGTTAGATAAGGTATGTATCAAAGACGGAGGGGCTAAGCCCAATCGAGATACCAAGACTGTCACATTATACGGATACAACCTCGAACGTCGCAAACGCGCTAGCACTCTAACAAGTATCATCTTCAACTTTGACAACTTCTGAATTTGTAATTGTAGTCTTTGAAGTAATGATCTTGCTGAAAGAATTAGAAACCGTACTACTCTCTATGATTCCACTATAGAGTACTTTATCTGACAGCCTATCGTTGTTGAGATATAATGATTCTCCGCGAGATCGGTACTTGTAGCAGAGCCTCCACCAAAATCGACAAGTTTTTGGTGCTTTAAATTTCCAAGCAATGTTTGCTCCAACTTGAGCGCGGGAAATGCTCCGATCCCGCTCTAAGCATGAGGAGAGGACCACCAAGTTGATACAGCCAAGATCACCCGGATAAGGAGAGGCTAAGCGGTGGAAAAGGATCATTCAACTTCCAGCTTCGACAATCCTACGACTAGGTTTTCTACGATTGAAGAGTTGCTGATACAGCAGCATATATGAGTCTTCTCTGCAATTTTATATGGATTGTTTTGCCGTGAGCCTCGTCCACGTCGACCTATCATAAATCTGGCGAGCTCGGTGGTTTTTCCCCAAGCAGTTTAAGGTCGTCCATGTCGCCAGAGCAAATCCCTCATCATTCGAATTTGGAAAAGGTCGTCTGCGCCGCGTCAAATTCCCTCAAGATTGTTGCCCTCTTCGCTTCCGACCTCAAAGTAATCGAACTGCCATATTCCTTCACACAATGCAGGAAGCCTTGACTTAGTCCCGTCTCTGCCGATGTATTGATACTCTCGCCCTGTTTAATGCCGAACTTGAACGCCCAGAGGAGTTTCGAAACGCCGATGAAAAGATTCCGCTCCGCCAAATGAATTCCGGGGCAGATGCGTCTCCCTACTCCGTACCCATAATGATCCCGCTCATCCCACTTTCCAGACGCTGCGTAAGAGGATGCGAGGGAGGGATAAGACTCAAAGCGTTCGGGAATGAAGTGTTCCGGATCTTTCCAGGTTTTTTCGTCGTGATGCATGGCCCATACGTTCAAAACCACGGTGGAGCCTTTGGGAAGGAACATACCGTCGACTTCGCTGTCTAGGATCGCACGTCAGAACGTTATCAAGGCGTCAATTTCCTTCCTCTGTGAAGGAGGCGGGTGTGGTGCGGGCTTACCTTCTCCCAAGGCATGGGGAACACCTAATGGACTTACTGGTCTCCATCGATGGCTTTCTTTGATGATCATATTGATATACGGTAGCTTCGAAAAGTCGGACCACTCAGGCGACCTATCGTCACCGATTACAGTGTCGATCTCCGATTGCGCTCTAGATATCAATATCAGATAGAAGGTTCAAAGGTCAAAGACAAGAGGAAGGCCTACCTTTCCTGTACGTGAGGATATGCCATCATAGCTAGGAGAACTGCTAAGATAAGCGAGGACGATGTGTCGGAGCCGCCCTCCATTAAGACACCTCCAAGGAAGTAAAGCTCATTTCGGGATAGCTGATTTTTCTCTTGCCCATCCAGCACGCGATCCATGAACGAGTCTTTGTTTATTCCGCGCTCTCGACGCTGTTCCACCTCCTGGAGGACCTCACTGTACAATGATTTCATCAAGCCTCCGACATTATTGGCTCGACTTCGCCAATTGCCTAGAAGACGCTGGGGAATAATTTTAAGTAGCGGAAAGGAGTCAACTGGCGGTGTGGCGCCAAGTTCCATTACTAGCGACCACTTGTCCATAAGTGCGTACAATCGGTCCATATAATCTGACTCGATTGTCTTAGTCCGGATGCCAAATACTACGGTCAATTAGTCGAAGTGCATCCCGTGTCGTGGAAATTCCAAACCAACACTGTGATACATTGCGGAACAATCTGTACTACGAGAAAAAGGGATCTCAAAAACGCACCTAGGGAGTTCGTGATACTGTTGCTGTACCGCTTTGGATGCACCATATGATGTTCTGGATCCACGAGGAAATCTCGAACCATCTGAATCGCCTCCGCGTGCTGGACGTGGACATGTTGTTTCTCGCACATGGCCTCCATGAAATACTGATGGACTAACTTCCTGACCTTCCGCCAAGTCTCACCATAATCCATGACCAACAGATGATCTCCTTGCGTAATCAAGCCAGCAACAATGGATGCCGGTCGGTTGCTGTATATATTACTCTTCTTATCAAGTAATTCTTTGGTGAGCTTGCGGTCTGAGATCACTAGGGTGGTGTTTGTGAATCTTTTCAGACTGAATATCCCACCGAATTTTTGTGCCCATTCCGTTAATCTGGTTTTCTACTTTTTAGCTACCAGGCAAACAGGTCCTTTCGTTGGCCTGCCCTTCCCTCAACTTACAGGAAATGCCCGTCGGCTGCGGGTATTTGATGTTCATTTCCTAAGATTGGCACTGTGGGCGGACCTGTTTTTGGCAATTAACGAGATTCATCAGGGTGTGGATTTTACACCGCGACAGCTTACCAGGAGGCAAATTACGCCCCCGCTTGCCAATGCTGAGGATTTGATACACGCCATATAAAAGACCGCCAACGACAGCGAAAAGCACAAGGGCTCTGATAGGCCCAGAATCTTCCCTTGCCGTCGCCAAAAGCATCACGATACAGAATTTGAAATATCTGTCAAAGATGGTACCTTGAACGAGTGATGGAAACTGGAATGCAAATCGCCTATATGCTTGAAAGTTTGCAACTCGTTTCTATGGAACGACAGCTCTGGTAGACTCTAGAGGAAAACCGTAGGTACATTCAAGGATTTCCAGAAGGAGATTCGGAATTACTTTACAGCTCATTTGGGGAGGAATGGCCCCTAATAGCGCCTTTTCTGTAAGCCTGGTAAGCATTTTATAAGGTGATTGAGATACGTCATTGCGCTCCATCTAGTCCTGGGAAGGCATAGCTACGTGCAATTTAGTGACAAAGTCGTATCAAGGCTGTTGCTTGGGTCTTACTGAGCGTCTTTGTGGAGGCCGAGCTGTGGAAATGCCTCTCTTCACTGATTTGGCTGCTTTTGCGCTCTCTCTATATATTGCAATTGCCTGCGTGGGCCTGAAAAACGTCGGTAGCTGGTTTTCTGATTGCGACAATTCAAGATAGCCATCTGACGAAAAAACCCAGTAAAGAAGAGAGCGATTTGAACAGACTGTTGTCATTGTCACTGGGCTAGAGGACAATTGCTACTATTTTGGTGGGTCATGCATGTTGTATAGACCATCATCCTGATTTCGTCAAAAATAGCACTAAGACCGCATAACCACCAACTGTCTTGTCCTGCCACATCACTTTCTCAACCTGAATCCCGCGGAGACGCTATGGTCATGTGCATCAACAAACCCATTCACCTTGCCAACCCCATTGACCTCCCGCTGCAACTGGCACGTCCACTGCTCGTATTCTGCATTAGTGGGCTTTGTCCCCTCCGAAAGTTTCACCTGCTCTGGCCACGACTTCGCCGCAGCGAACGAATCCTCAACAAGGTGTCGCTGGAAGAAGGAGCCCTTCATCTTCGCTACAGCATACGCCCAGTCTGTCGTATATTCTTTGAAAAACGGCTTGTAGCCCAGCATGCCTCCGATCCATCGTCCGAGGACGACACAGGTCCAGTACCCGACGGTGCGGCGGAATGGTATCCATGCTGGTGCCGGTGTATAGGCGTCGCCACCATCTTGTATCTGGAGTCAAGGACCAGATTTAGCGCCTTGCGGCAAGCAGCGAAAGCTGAAGAAGAAGACTCATTTCTCGTAATTATACAGGAGGATGAGGTTGTCTTACCGCGAGATATTGGAACATATTCAAGCCGCCGTCATGCAGCAACGCATCATGCCAGTACCCGTACCAATTCTCAAAAAAGATGCGATCGAGCTGGAAATCCAACCCAGAGTCCGACGCGCTCAAATACACCGTCATATCCCCCGGCGAATCCGGGTGGATGGAGAATTGATGTATGCTCCCCGCCTTGACCGAAATCTCTCCATCCTCAGCCGTAACCTTTTTCCTCGTCCCGTCAACTTCGATGCCCATCAAGCCAGCTTCGACACGGAAGTATTCGGTCTGGAATTGGTGAAAGTGCAACAGCGGGCCTTTTGGTCGATGAGGGCTATCGAGAAGCCGACGGAGGTTGTCGGGTATGGGGGTTTTGATGTCATGTTTGTAAGTTTGGCGGAAGAGGAAGCATCGTCCTGGTGGGGGTTCGAGAAATTCGGTCGTGAGTAATCCTCCAAAACTAAAGGGTGAGTTGAGACTTAGCGCTCAAAGTTTGTGGTATTGAGAGTGCCTTCGTGCTGGTTTTGGCTTACTTGACAATCGTTGACTGCCCGGCTGAGGTGTGGTATGGAACGAATGGTGCCATCGTTGGGTTGATTGAGCTCAAAATTAGTCCTCGTCACGGGACACCAGAAGTATGAGGGGAGAGAACTGTGAGTATGTCTGGAGACTAGAAAATAAAGCAAATGCAATTCTCCACGCCACCCGATTTCGGTGAAGCCATGGAGATTCCATCCCTCCCATTCAGCCCAGTAAGTAGACTACATCATGCATATCTTCCAATGTGCAAAGAAAGTGTGTATTATCGGCGTATTACCTTTCTGTGAGCTGGAATCTCATTCCGTGGGCGTTGAGTTGCATCGCGTGAAGTGAGGGATCGACGAAGGAGTCGCGTTTCTAAACTCCGACCTCTCCTTTAGGAAATCGAACCTTTTCGCTTAAGATGCATACACTTCTGTCAGCACAGCCTTAACCTTATCTTTGCTTCAGCTCCTTGACTCGGTAAATTCCGCTAATCAGTATGGTGTTCTCATTCATCGTGCCTGGCCTGATCAGTGGATGACATTGCACTGTCCTCTCTTCGTGTAGCAGTCACGCCAGATACGGCAATGGCCCGAGCGCGAGGCACAGTTTGATCACTAGCACCAGTGATATATCGGTGTATTGTTACTATTGAAAAGAGTAATTTTCGAGCCTCAGACTAAGTATCCCTGCTGAAAACGCCGACGTGAGGGCTGCTCATGACGGCAATTGTAAGCATCTTAAGCCATTGAGCCTCTATGATCCCACTCGCCTATGATAAGCATAGTCCTCTGAGGCTCCGCATTGGTCATCAATGGCTTTTCCGGCTCAAACCAGCCTTGCCGTATCAAGTCCACGCTCTTCGTTCGAAAGTCGGGGCAAGTCTCTCAAGCGTTGAAGAATCGATTGACGTGAAAGGAAGACTAGATGAGATCGTTCAACTATCGCAAAAGGAGTCGTGATGTTCAAAAATGATATGCTTATGAATGTAATCAATTGCATTATTGTGAAATTCTTGGCGAACACTCCGGTGATTAATACTAACTCCTTTGGGGGGAACGGAGATGAAGAATTGTTAGCAGGCAAGATCAGAATCATTTTGGGCTTATCACTACTACCAAGCCTTGCGAGCCGTTCGTCTTCTCCTGGAAGCGAAGATAGACAGAAGGAGGGGCCAATGGGATTGTGCATGGTGTCTGCGTGGAATCCATCAGTAAAGCTGTAAGAGGACTTGGCAGAAAAGCATGATATGACTAGAGGTCGCAGAGGTTGAGTATAAGCAGGGCTAGTAACTGGGTCTCATCAATACTCAATGTCATGAAATTAGGTATTTCTGCGAAATAATTGATCAACCAAGATTCTGTAGGACTATAGACTTTCCTTGGAATTCATTGTTACCTCCATATCATATACATATTCCATCGTTACTACTCGGTAAAGCGAGTGCTATTCGTGGAAGAATGAATGAGATATCTAAGGAAAAGGCCTTTGTGCCTCTGCTCGGGAAGAACTATTTCCAGCCACCTGTAGCAAGCCAGCTGGAAAGTTCTCCTTCCACGCCAAACACCACACCTGGTCTGACAGCAAGGACATCCCCTACGTCACGCAGCAGTGATGATGTAAGTCGCGCTCTCTTCCCGTCCAAATCATGGATTCTGACCAAATGCACAAGATTACTTCGTCAGCTTCACCCGATATTGCTGTTGTCGGCATGGCGTGCCGTGTTGCTGGCGGAAATGATTCACCGGAGAAATTATGGGAATTCCTCATGAATCAGAAAGACGGTTCCGGCGAGATTGATCCTCGGAGGTGGGAGCCATATCACCAGAGAGACGCGAGAAATTCCAAAGAACTTGACAAGATAACCTCACGCGGGTACTTCGTAGAAAACATAGAGGATTTCGACAGCGGCTTCTTCAACATCTCCCCCAAAGAAGCAGAGATGATGGACCCACAGCAACGGCTGTCCCTCGAAGTCTGCTGGGAAGCACTGGAAAGCGCTGGTGTCCCTCCGCAAAGCCTAGCCGGCTCGAACACGGCGGTCTATATGGGAGTAAATTCTGACGACTACGGTAAACTTTTGCTCGAAGATCTCCCTGGTATCGAAGCCTGGATGGGCATAGGCACAGCTTACTGCGGCATTCCAAATCGGATTTCCTATCACCTGGACCTTATGGGTCCGAGCACAGCCGTTGATGCTGCGTGTGCTTCATCGCTTGTTGCAATACACCACGGACGGCAGAGCCTTCTGGCTGGCGAGACCAACATTGCCATCGTGGGGGGAGTAAATGCCTTGTATGGACCCGGATTGACAAAGGTCCTTGACCAGGCCGGTGCAGTATCTCCAGAAGGCTTATGCCGGTCCTTTGACGATGAATCGAAAGGATACGGTCGAGGTGAGGGAGTGGGCATTGTCATTTTGAAGCGGATGGATGATGCACTGGAAAACCGGGATAACATTATCGCAATCCTGAAAGGCAGTGCAGTGGGTCAAGATGGCCGCACGAATGGCATCATGGCTCCCAATGGGAAAGCTCAAGAGCTTGTGGCGAAGATTGCTCTCGACACGGCAGGAGTTGATCCACTTACCATTGGCTATGTTGAAGCCCATGCCACCTCCACTCCTGTTGGCGACCCTGTTGAGGTAACGGCTATCTCAAACATCTATGGCAAGGGCAGGAAAACGAACGAACCTTGCTATATTGGCTCTATCAAGCCTAACATTGGCCATCTTGAAGCAGGGGCTGGAGTGATGGGCTTCATGAAAGCAGTCATGGCCGTGAACAAGGGCATCATTCCCCCGCAAGCAAATCTCAATAAATTGAACTCACGGGTCAACTGGGAGGAAGCTGGTGTACAAGTTGTGCGAGAACCTACTCGATGGAGAGACTCCGAAGCAATTCGCCGCGCAGGTATCTGCAGTTATGGATATGGTGGATCGGTCTCGCATGCTCTTATCGAGGAGTTTCACAATAATCGGGAAAATCATCCTGCCCCTGGAAGCATGAATGGTGAGACTAGAGACGAGATGACTGTTCTGCTGTTGTCAGCGCCGCAAGAAAAGCGTATTGCTACCCAGGCGGAAGCTTTCTCATCATGGATCCTCGGAGAGGGTATGAAACATAGCTTGCCTTCAATCGCAACAACTTTAGCCACTCGCAGAGGCCACCATGATTACCGATCTGCACTTATTGTGAACTCCCGTCAACATGCGGCAGATGCTTTGAAAGCATTCTCTGAAAACAGCGCGGACTCAGAGGCTATCTCGAGTAGAGTCCTTGACAGCAGCAATAATTCAGACTCTGTGTGGGTATTTTCCGGCCACGGAGCCCAATGGAAAGAGATGGGCGAGGATTTGCTGTTGAATCCAGTCTTTTACGAAGCGATCGCTCCCATAGATCCACTTGTGAAGACTGAGGCTGGGTTCTCAGCTTTGCAAGCCTTGAAAGAAGGTGACATTCGAACCTCCGACAAGGTCCAAATACTAACCTACGTAATGCAAATCGGCCTAGCTGCAGTACTGCAATCAAAAGGAGCTACCCCCAATGCGATCATCGGCCATTCAGTCGGTGAGATCGCGGCTTCCGTTGTGGCGGGCGCTTTGACAGCCAGAGAGGGAGCCCTCATTGTATGCAGACGTGCTACTCTGTATCGCAAAGTCATGGGTATTGGAACGATGGTATTGGTCAGCTGTCCATTCAGAGACATTGAAGAAGAGCTCCGCGACCGTCACGATGTTGCTGCCGCGATCGACTCATCTCCATCTTCATGCGTAGTCTCTGGTGCGGCTGATGTTGTTAATGAATTCGCAGAGACCTGGAAAGCCCGTGGCGTCAAGGTCATTAAGGTAAAGACAGACATTGCTTTCCACAGCCCAAGTCTCAACGACCTTGTTGCACCGCTGTACGAAGGCCTTGCGAAAGCTCTAAAACCGAAATCCCCGTCGATCAAGCTTTACTCAACATCTCTCACAGACCCTCGGGCGCAAGATCTTCGCGACGTCCATTACTGGATTAACAACATGGTCAAGCCCGTTCTTCTGACACAAACAATTAGCGCCGCGGCAGAAGATGGCTACCGAGTATTCCTCGAAGTCTCAACTCATCCAATCGTGTCTAATTCGGTCGAAGAAACGCTTCTCGGCGAGGGAGTCGAATATCCCGCCATCATTCCAACGATGAGCCGAGGAAACCCTGCGGAAAGGAGCATACTCTCCGGCATTGCTCAGCTCCACTGCGTTGGTGTTTGCATTTCGTGGCAGAGCCAAAAACCAATGTCTGGTGAGTGGGCACACGATGTTCCCACGACGAGCTGGTTGCATCAACGATACGTGAAGAAAGTTGAGAGCGGACCATTAAATCCAGCAAACATACACGACAGCGGCAAGCACACTCTCTTAGGCCGACGTATTCCAATTCTAGGAGAAAGCTTGACAGTGTATACGACAAAGCTCGACGAGAGCACTAGACCATTTCCGGGCAAGCATCCATTGCATGGAACGGAGATTGTTCCAGCTGCGGTTCTGATCAATACATTTTACCACGGTACGGGGAAGAAAAGCTTACATGATATTGTGCTGCGTGTCCCGGTGGCATTAAGTGCACCACGGGACGTTCAGGTCACGACTCAGCAAGGACAGGTGAAGTTGACTTCTCGTCTGATTCAGGGCGAAGATCAAGCTATAGACGATGATTCGTGCCTCACGCATACCACTGGTCGCTACGCGGATGAGGAGGTTCCATCCGCCAATGACGTGGAGCTTGCCATTGACATTGCAGCAGTCAAAGCTCGCATTGGCTCCCAGCTGAAGGATAATTTCTCCATCGACTATCTTAGTGGTGTTGGAGTGTCGGCCATGGGCTTCCCTTGGGCCGTCACGGAGCATTTTGGAACCACGAAGGAGATGATTGCTAGGGTTGACGTGGCACCACACGTTTCAGCAGAATCTCCTCTAGATTGGGACCCTGAATCTTGGGCGCCTATCTTCGATGCTGCAACTTCTATTGGCTCAACACTCTTCTTCGACGAACCTCGACTTCGAATGCCCGCTCAAGTCGGTAGGGCAACAGTACAGCCTAGTGCCACGCCACCCAAGATTGGCTACATCCACGTCCGAGGGGCTACTGAGACTGAATTGGCAGTGCATGTTGACGTTCTTGATGAGAATGGCAAAAACCTGGCAAGTATCCAAAACATGAGATTCGCAGAAATTGAAGGCACGACAGGCGCTAGCGGAAGCGTGGAAAGTTTGGTCCATCAAGTTTCTTGGCCTCCAATGCCTCTGAACGAAGAGCCGCTAGCCTTGGGGCATATGATGCTCATATCAAGCGACAAGGATGCTGTAGAGAGATGCAATAAAGCTTTGGAGACCCGAACAGCGTCCATCAAAGTCTATGCCTCGGTCAACGAGATTCCTGATCATGCAGTGCTTTCATCCAAGGACAACCACACAGCGATCATCTTATACATTCCTGACAATGTGAAATCATTTGAGGATGTGCCGGAAGCGGGTAGCCGATTCTGCGAGGAACTTCTCGACGTCGTCAAATATGCGGCGGACCTTTCCATCGCTGCGAAAGTGTTTGCAATTACTGACAATGTCATGAAAGGCGAAACCGCAACAGCTCTCGCCCAGGCACCTTTGCACGGTCTCGGACGTATTGTGGCGTCTGAACAGCCAGATATCTGGGGTGCTCTGATAGATAACGAAGACGAAGAATGGACATTCCCACTCCAAGCAATCAAATATGCCCAAGGCGGAGATGTTATCAGAATTAGTGACGGTATAGCGAGAGCACCAGTCCTCAGGCGGCTTGCACGCAACAAGATGCTCCCCTCTGGTCGCCAAGAGACCACTCTTCCTCGTCCTGAAGGGACATATTTGATTACTGGTGGGCTAGGCGCGCTTGGTCTTGAGGTTGCGAACTTCCTCGTTGAGAAAAGCGCTAGAAGACTGGTGCTACTCTCGCGCCGAGATTTTCCTCCACGTAACAGGTGGAAAGAAGCCGGCGGCCCAATTGCGGAGACTTGCAAAGCGCTTGAGCGTCTAGAGGCTCTCGGAGCGACAATTCATACTCTCTCAGTGGACATTGCTGCCGAGGGCTCAAAGGAAAAGCTTCGAGCGAGTCTTGATTCCTTGGCGCTTCCGCCAGTGCTTGGAGTCGTCCATGCAGCGGGTGTGCTTGAAGACCAGCTAGTCCTGGATGCGACCAGCGACTCTTTCGAGCGTGTCCTCGCTCCGAAGGTCGCAGGCGGTATGGCCTTGCACCAGCTCTTTCCCGTCGGGACTCTGGACTTTTTCATTCTCTTCTCCTCCTGTGGCCAGCTCTTCGGCTTCCCCGGCCAAGGTTCTTATGCCAGTGGCAATGCCTTTCTTGACACGCTCGCAAGCCACCGCCGTGAACAGGGGGATAACTGCATGGCGCTCCAGTGGACCAGCTGGCGTGGGATGGGGATGGCGGCCAGTACCGACTTCATCAATGCAGAATTGGAGTCGAAGGGCATCACGGACGTCACACGGGATGAAGCCTTCCGCGCCTGGGAACACTTGGGGAAGTATAATATGGATCACGGCGTAGTGGTGCGCAGCCGTGCTCTAGATGCTAATGAGCCGCTACCAGCCCCTATCTTGGCTGATATCGCGGTCCGTCGACGGGCCGACCCTCCTGCGGACGGCCAGCAGGCTACCGAGGCGAGCGAGCTTCCCAAATCAGGCCCAGCACTTCTAGAATACCTCGACGGTGCGATCCGCACCTGCGTCGCACAGACCTTGCAGCTGTCTTCGCCCGACGACATAGATTCACGGGCAGCGCTATCAGATTTGGGCGTGGATTCAGTCATGGCCGTTGCTTTAAGGACCCAATTGCAAAAGAGCCTGGGCGTCAAGGTTCCGCCGACGTTGATGTGGTCCCTGCCAACTACATCACATTTGCAGAAATGGTTCGCGGAGCAGATGGAAGAACAGTAGTTTTTCGTGGTAGCATGGGGGAGAAGCGGAAGCAGTGGGTGAGACTGTCAGCAAGACGTAGCGGCGGGACAAAATGACGTACGGAACGCAGTTCAGATGATGATGATTACTATCGTTTCCATATATCTCTCGATTTGAAATTATTCTACCCCTTCTATAGAAGGGGTCACCCCCTAAACGTCCACTCGTAGGGCTGAAGCCCGCAGAGCCCCGAACCCGGGCCCTGGAACCCGCCGTCCAGGGACCAAGCCGGCTGGGGATAGGTCCTGTCGCCGAGGCAGCGCACTCTAGGGCGCCCTTTCGGGGTTTGCGGGCTTCAGCCCTACGAGTGGACGGTTAGGGGGTGACCCCTTCTAGTACTAAGGATTTACAATTTACCCGGTGCCAAGCCCGAGATGGGTACATTGTAAACCGATATTTGTGTAAATCCTAACTTCAAGTCCGGTATATACTCTGAGCATCCATACTCGAAGATAGCTTTAGGTCTGGCCCATGGTTTTGTTTCTTCTGGATTGTTTATCTGTGTAAAAAAGATAAATATATTTGTTGGTGCTATCATCGCTGATCTTTGCACAAGAAAATGCTGTACACTGGCTTTGAACGCTATCTAGTCATTTGACCCCCGAACTTTGACCATACTTTACTTATTGTATTAGTAGCACACCAGCCGTCATCCTCGTCATTCGTTGCTAGATGTGAAATACCCATAACGCTTTGGACATAGTTTGCAATATCCTCTTCCTTTACTCGCCGCCAACGAACGGCGGCCACATCTCAGTGTTTGTGCCGTTGACTGCTGAAGACGACCACTCGAAGCCACTAAATGAGTCATTCGCAAAATCCACCCCCATGACACCAGAGAATACAGTTTGATCCATTACAGAGTCCCCTTCAAGATCTATTTGGGGCACGACATCGAAGCTGGTACTCTTGCCCATTTTGTAACTTTGTACCGTGGTCGTGGTTGTAGGGGCAGTTGAGACTGGTGTTTGCTGAGCCAAGGCGGAGCGTGTTCTGAAGCGGTCAAGGAAGGAGTCAGCCTTGACTGCTAGGTCACACGTCACGTTTGCGGCGCTGGCAGCGACGGCGAAGTTATTGCGAAACATTTCAAAGACATCGATAGCTTTGTTGATGGTTCTTCGCGCGGTTGGAGTAGGAGGGCAGACCGGATTGGCGAAAATGAAGCCGACCATCGTGAGGGTGGCATTCCACTGGAAATGGTATGCTTCGTGCCAGCCGTTCAATATGTCCGTGCCTTTGAGTATCTGAAGGATGATGTTCGTGCTAGCTATGGCGTGATTGAGGCACGAGATGCTGTTGCCGTCGGCAAGCAGAGTGGGTGAGCTTGGGGGTTTGGCAAAGGTAATGAATGGTCGGTAGAGATTCATCATGAGGTCGTGATACCCTAGTTCCAACAATAAACGCTGCCGTTGAAGCCATTGGGGAGCCTCTAGATCGACCTGTAATGCTGATCTGTCTGTCGAGAATGGCTTTCCGCCGTCTCGCCTCTCCGTCTTCAATGCATCAGGAATATTCTGAACCCAAGTCCGGAGACATGGAAGACTCTGCAATAGAAAGCCAGCTAGGAGTTCTAAACTTTGAGGATTCCCATGAAAGCTTTCCTCGTCACTAGCACTAAGCACTTGCGCACACTTTCTTTCGAACGCGGCCTGAACTGCACGGGCAGCAAGAATCATCTTCACACTTTGGACATGATAACTAAGCCATGTGATGTCTTCAAAGGAAGAGGCAAAGCTAGGGCCAGAAAATAACGCAAGCTCCTGGTCGTCAGCTGGTAAAGCGCAATTCACCTGGGACATATGAGACAGCCAAGGGCGTCCAAGCGCCATACAGGCTGTGCTTTCCAATGCATGGACTGTCCACCATAAGCGTCGATGTAATTCTTTCTGTACCCGTGAACAATGGTCACGGGGTTCCTGGTGAAGCCCAAGAGTGTGCGCTGTCTGAATCGCCAGGGCCAAAGTACTGTGAGCCATATTCACAAAGGAAGCATTCCGCAGATAGACGGCAGAAAAGATTTGACACTGCATAGTCAAGATGGATGGCGTTTCAATTTTGGTAGACAAGAGTGTCTGGCACCTGCGGTAAAAAGCTCGGCCTGCGATAGTGGAGTCATCACTGTCAAAACTTGCCATGGATGTTTGCGTTGCGTCGTTTCGGGGTACAAATGTCATGCCGTATTGCATACACAGAGCCAATACAATGTCGGCTAAAGGTGACGGCTTGCGACCAGAAGGGGTAGGTGTCGCCCACAGTGATTCATAGTGCTCTTTGAACTCCAATTCATTTAGAATTGGGATTGTGCAATGAAAACTCTGCCAGAACAGTGCTAGAAAGTTTTCTTCCTGGGGTCGAGTAGTATTCTCAAATGCCACAAGGCTATCTGGTGCCGTTGGATGTGCTTCCGATAGATCCGTTCGTAAAATCGTAGGACTGGCGAGAAAATTGCTTGCTCCAATTGGTTGCATATGGTAGTCACGAAGCGAGAGCTGCAGTGAAAGCGCAATGTGGGTGCACAGCCTAGTAAGGAAAAACGATGAGGATGATGGGCCAGAGAGCTGGGTCTCATGACTTTGTGAGCCTGTGGTCCAGGTACCTTGCCACTGTCGCTGGTTTCCTTGGTGGTTCTCCATTGGATCCAAGTTCCCGCATGGAGACGAGACACGCAAGGGAGAAGCGGTAGGCGGTGATGACATGTTCATATCTTTCCGACTCTTAAGCTGCTCCTCGAGCTCTTTGACCCGTGTATTGAGTCTCTCGATCTCCCTTGATAATGTTAGTCCGTGAGCGACATATATGAAAGAGTCACTTGCTTGGTGGCCTATAAAAATGTCGAAGTCAGAATTGTCCGAGGTTTTATGCGCACAAAAATCTCAGATTTCGAATTATACTTACCGTTGGAAGTGATCTAGCTTCGGCCCGCCCAGTATTGGAACACTCTCCCCCTCGGCTCTGGCAATTGTGGCATGGCTGATTATTGTCACACTTGATACGGTTGAGGCGGCACCATTCACAGGCTCGTGTAACCTGGCTGCGTTTTGGTCTGTACACCACTCAATGACAGATCTAGGCTGAGGTAGGAGGATCGCATCGAGAATGTACATACCTATATGCATCTCGAGGTCAGCATTGCCTCTTCCAGAAGACAAGTGGGCCAGGAGACATATTTCGGCAGTCGAAAGTAGGTAAGCACCCCTTTCTGCTCCCAAGGCTTGGGTATGATCCCCAAATGCACATACCGTGTCGTTGTTGAAGCTGGCGATGTCTCGTCATTCTGGCCGTCAATGTGAGTAGACTGTATCCTCTGCGTGGATAACCCCTTCGAATTGCCCTCCTGGCTGAGGGAATCAGCAGTGAAGTTTTTGAACATGGCGGGCCGTTTAGACTAGATCTAGCAGAGTAGAAAAATAGGAAGCTTTCATGGCTCAACTGACCTAGGCCAGTAGTTGAGGCGCGAGAAATTGTTTCCCCCTCGGCATTCCCCCTCGGCGTTCCGCTCTGATGCTGACAAAGCAGGATTCGTGGAGCTGTTGAAGGACGGATCAACAAGGAATCACGTTTGGCCATCACGCCATGCCACCTCGTGAGCGGTAAGAAAGAAGGCAGTACGGTAAGACGGTGAGCCTTCTGGACCACCTTGGCCTTTTTACACTCGGTAGTCAAATCTGCATGCATCACGATAGAACGACTCGCTTCCTTAGCGAAGATTCATTGATAAGGCAAAACCACCTCCCGAAGATCCCCCCGACTCGTCCCCGAAAGGCATCCCTGAAGCACGTGGCAGTTCCTGGTGGCTGGAGGGAAGAGGCGCTATCGCTGCAGCCGTCAGCGGACGCCCAAGAGAAGGTTCTGGGCACCACCCGTGTCCGGACCGGCTTATGTGGCGCAAAACTAGCAATGGTCTTGTTTCAATCTCTTTCTTCACCTGCTTGTATAGTCTTCAGAGACGGGATGGGATGAGCCGCCATGATAACGACCAAGATAAGTCTGCGGGATGGCCGAGAACCACCTGATTGATAATGTCATGCACCTTGTTTCGTATCACACGCGTCTTCAGAGTCTCCACCCCAGCGCGCACCCATATTCGTTAGCCTCGACAAGATGATTACCTACCTGCTGTAGCCTTATCAGCGAATAAGAGGGCGTGGAATTTTACCGTCTGGACGAGCCAGCAGCCACACTCACCAAAAAATGTCTAAGGCCATATAATAGTCCACCAAAGGGTTGAAAGAATTGACGAAGACTACGATCCTTTTGACTCCAGGAAACGCCCACTATCTTCGGCAGCCTCTCGATCCCCCACGTTCTAAAGCCTTGTGGCCACAGTGGAGGCCATACAATTATGCCATCTCGATCGCCGTGATAGAAAAATGAAAGTGGGCTTGCGAAGGCTAGGCCTCCTCTTCCTAACGTGATAAAGCGTTGGGAGATCGAAGATGGTCTCAGTCTTTTTTCAGCACAGACCCTGCAGACAGTGTCTTGCTTGGCGTGGGATTATATTGCAACGTTGGATGTGGGTCGCTTGTCTCACTGTGCCTAAAGGAGCTCGGAGGCTCGCACTCCAGGTTTGGAGGAGTTTGTTCGTTTTTGATTCAACGAAGCCAGCTTAAATTAATTTCACGCATGCACAGTCACACTTACAAGAAACAAGTCCGCGACCAATTACAGCAAAACTATCTGGAGAACGAGAGCATGCGAAGTCACTCCTAGCATCCATACCCAGCATAATATACAGATATACCGATGGATCGAAACAGGCGAAGCTGATTGCTCTTCTAGTGGCTAACGCTTGTAATTCTGCAAGGCTGCTTTGTGGACATGATCGCGCGCACCTTGGATCAGACTCACTGATAAGACTTCAGACGCGGAAACAACGCCAAGGCGCTTCCGTTGAAGACTGCTGCCAGTGGCTCCGGTGATGCATCGAAGTGCTCGAGATTGGCAGTAAAGCGCTTTATCGCCGGGGCTGGTGCATTGGGGAAGTCTGTACCGAATAGTACATGGCCTGGTTTGGCAATCTCGTAGAGCGCTTTGAGGGTCGCGGGATTCGAAGAGATGGCTAAGTCATAATAGAAGTTGCTTGCTTCTTCGAGTATTTCCTCGGTCGATTTGCCCACGGTCATTGGAGTGACCGGCAGCATACCGGCAGCGCGGTGAATCAGGTATGGCAAGGTTCCGCCAGCGTGAGAGAGGATGACCTTGCAGTCTGGGAACTTTCGAAGTGTGTTGCTCACAATGAGACTCATAGCTGTACGGCCCGTCTCGTGTGGGTAGTCGAACATAGGCTGCGGAAGGGACGGGTGAATAAGCCGAGTGTCGGCGGGATGAGTTGGGTGCACGAAGACAACAGCCTTTCTTTTGCTCAGCTCCGCCCAAATGGGTTCGAAATCTTGATGGCCGAGGTAGTAATTACCATCTCCATAGCGCGTAAAGAGAATGGCGCCATCTGCACCAAGTTCGTCAAGAGCATAGGCAATCTCTGTGAGTGTTGCTTCGGTATCAAATAGGGATGGGAGGGAAGCGAAAAAACCGTAGCTCGCGGGATCCTTTTTCTTGAGTGAAGCACAGTACTCGTTACATTCACGAGCTAGCGTAGAGGCTTTTGCTGGACCCTTCTCGATACATGCGCCTGGAGCAGTCACGGAGAGGATTGCCGTCTTGTTCCCAACAGATTTTGAGAAGTCGCGGTCTTCTTTTTCGCTCCAAGATGGTGTGTACCAGCCTGAGGGGTCTCCGCCAGCACTGTCAAGGGCTGTGAGCTGCTGTTATTATGTTTCGACCTGAACAGAGTGTAATACATGCAAGCTTCATACCTTGACGCATGGCAGGAGGGTAGACATGATGATGAACGTCAATCTTCGCAGACTTTGCATTAGCCATGATAGATACCATGGTTGGGTTCGATGCAAACTCAGCAGATCGAGTTTGGAGGTGTTTGTGTTATTTTATACAGTGTCAAGGTCATTCACAGGACCGGAAGGAGCAAAGCACTTGAATTGGACTATTATCTACCTGCAAAGCACTCAGGACTCGTCCGTAAGGAGTCGAGGGTGAACCTATCAGGGACAATAAAGTGCTGTTCCGCCATCGCGATGTTTTTGTGTTATCAGACCCTGCGACCAATATCGACGTAATCTCTTCCGATGTTCTGAAAGGTGATGTCATGCAGATATTGGTCAGGTTATGTCCAATTTCTAAAGACGTAATTCAACGAACGACTATTGCTTGGCTATCTTAATAATACAGTCTAATGTGCCATGAAAATTGGCATGATACCTCAATCAATCCCAGACCGACACAGCGCTCCGTTACTCTGCACTTGCCATTCATCACTGCCCACGGAGGTGTTCCCATAGAACATATGATCAGGATCATACTTTTTCTTGATCGCGTAGAGACTCTGGTAGTTGGAGCCATAGAAGGCATATTTCCAGTCGGCCTCGCGAGGATCAGACTGAAAGGTACAGCCATTAGCAACGACCCATTTGATTTGAGATAGGAATTGGTACTATGGCACTGGGAACAGATACGTTGGGTAAGCTTACCTCGCTCATGTAACAGCCTGAATCTGGTGCAAGGGCAGCCAGCTTGGGCACCCATTTCTCCGTCATCTTCTTCGCTAGAACGGCCATATCGGAAAGGTTTGCGCCATTCGGCCAGGGTCTGAAGATTGTACATTAGAGGGATATGGCTCGTTGGTATCTGAGGTGGGAAAGTAACCCACGATGATAGTATGACACTCATAGCAGAATCTCTCCACGACGGATGGACAGAGTTATACACGTCATTTCCTATCACTGTGGAGGACACGTTCAGCCCTATACCAACAAAAACTACCCCATCCTCGGTGATATTGCGTACAGCAGCGGTCAAGTTGTCGTTACTGTCGTCAATGACGGAGCGAGGAATGAAGCGTCCTCCATACTGCCCGTTCTCAACCAGTTGCGTAGGATTCGGCTCAATCAAAGTGTTATAATGCTGGAGGAAGCTTGAAAATTGGGTGATATTCTTCTTGTACTGGATGTCGGCTTTATCAAGGTAGTCCATGAATGGTTGCATGATTTGGGTAGCCCGGGATGCGTTCATGGCAGGGAATGTGAGGGGCGTTAGCAGGAACGACGTATTCGTGATCTCGGCTATAGCAAGACCACCAGCAGCGGTATAGCTAGGCAGAAGAGTATGATAGTAGCCAATGGCATCGAAAAACTGATCGGATCTGCCGGCGTCTGCTGCGAAGCTGAGAACGACCCCGGTGACAGGGAAACCTTGATAAGCTTTGAGTGTGAGCGAATAGACCACGCCATAGGTACCACCGCCTCCTCCACTCAGGGCCCAATAAAGGTCAGTATTCTCTGTTCGCGAAGCTGTTAGGAGCTGGCCACGGCCGTCAATGACCTCCCATTCTAATGTTTGGTCTGCACCGAGGCCGAATTTGGAGCTTAGAGCGGAATGGCCGCCTCCTTGGGTATAGCCACCAGCAGCGCCTACAGTAGCGCAATCTCCAGCCACCATCACCAAGCCATGCTTATCTAAGGCTTGGTACGCTTCCCAAACTTGGACGCCAGCCCCAATCTTGACGGCGGGTCCATGGTAGTGCAGATCGTGATAATTGAGATAATGGATGTCCTTGATGTAGTGGGTCCATATTGATAGAGCCCAGGCGCCAGTCGACTTGCCCGAGTAGCTAAGAAGTCCAATCAGCTATGTTTCGCGCCACACTATTACTCAAGATTTTTATTTACATACTCATGACCGGTGTTCCTGATCACAAGACGTATGTTTTTTGCTTTCGCAAATGCAATCGTTTCGGCGAAATCCGACGTTTTCGATGCATTGACTGAGTATACGACCATATTTCCAAGCGCACACGGCGAAGATTCGGGCGTGAAAGGATCACAGCTCTCATTGAGGACCGCAGGCGCCATTATGGAAGACGAGGATACATCGCTGGGAGTCATTCATGTCAGTAACGTAGCAAGTGCACATTTCTGAAAGTGCTTACTGTAGGAAAGGATTTGTCCATTGACTTTGCAGATAGTGGCACTCAGTAGCGTTGTACTCCGGGTCGTGGCAAGGTAGTGCAAGCGGCGTGGTAGCAACGAGCTTTCCTCCTAGAGATTTATTGAAGCTAGCCCACTCATCGGAAGACGGCCAACAAGCATCTGTAGGTATGCAACGACATGATGCAGAAATATAGGCTGCGCTAAGAGCCACGAAAAAGCAGATAAGGCAGAGGAATCCAAGCATAGTGCGCTTGACATGAAATTTTCTTCGATTCAAGAGACGTTCAAGACTTGAAGGAACGGTATGGAGCAAGAGAATTCAGAAAATTGGCCTTCTACCTTATACGGCGTCCCGAGTCCGAGATGGCATCTTGATTAGTTCATAGGATCTGAATATGATGACATAGATTCATGGCACAGGGTCAATGTTACCACATACTCAACTTACGCGAGTCGGACACCTTCTCAGGCCATCGCTATCGGACACGGGGCTCAGTCAGGCTAGGTATGACGACAGAGGGATTCGATACAGAAGGAAGACCCGCCACTTTGACAGTACCCGGAGTTCCGAAAGAGCATGGAAGACTCAGGATTTCGTATACTATTGGACACGAAGTATCTGAAAGCGAGAAGAGAAAGCTGTGGCACTGTAAAAGCTTCGCCTAGGCTCAATGTAACCGAACACGATAGGAAAGAAATGTCGAGCGTGGATAGGCTTCGCCTCACCGGGCAAGCGAGATCTGCACCTTTCACACGGCTTGTAGCTTTCTCATACCCGTATCATCGCACTCAGCAAGGCTGAGTGTGACAGCGAAGAGGTATGGGAGATCTCATTGGTGCGTAGGAAGATCCCTTTGCTGTCGAATAATTAGGCTCAGGCCAACGTCCGGAGTATGAGCCCGAATTTGCCATTGATGTCCCGAACTATGAATTATCTCGAACTTCGGCAAATGCCATCTGCATAAACACGTGGGATTCCTGGTGCAAGAGTACCTCGGGGATTAAAGCGACGATCACGCCTCTCCCAACATATTGGTTCGCGCAGGAACGAGGGCTTGGCTGTTTCACCGGCCACTGCCGAAGGCCGTCACTCCCTTGTCCAAGTTGCAGTGCACTTATTCTTGTTGTGATTCACGGAGAAATTGCTAGCGTTCTGGAGGGAATCAAAAACCCACAACTGAATTCTAGTAATTCATCTGAAGATGATGCACTCCATTAATCTTTGATGGCAGCTGTCAATGTAATGTCACAAGGAATACCAAGCATCAGCTTTACAGGCACCATTTTCGTAGCTTGTCGATAGGTAGCCTTGAATGTGGCACGGCACAAGGAGATATAAATGTGATTTTATGGTAGGATCCCGTCGGGATTGTCGCAAATGAGCCTATTGGCTATTGGCAAGGGGCTGTAGTAAAGAGAAAGCGAAACCTCCATCAGGGGCCATCGAGCGAGTCCAAGCACTGTGACCCATAACGTGAGAGACATCGGCAGCGCTAATGCATTTGCTGACCTTAGTCAGCGATCGTCGATGTAGGGCCCGAATGGGCCTAGCTTTAAGATGGCAGGATGTTCTCTACTATTCAGCGATCACACTCCAGTTGATCCTTACCTGATGCGTTTCCGCAGAGCCTCCGAGTCGCTCCTTCTGGCGCTTTATACTCCGATCCTCCTTCCGGAAAGATAATGAAGCCTGCCTCTATTTCGGGAATCCTAGGTTTAGCGTCGATTGCGCATCGACGAGGACAAAATAGAGCGATAATCAATCAGCGATCTAGCGCAATGTTGTGGGCACTCATATGTCGTCGAGATATCACATCGTAGATGTAAGTCGAGTAGAGCGTCATTTGTTGTCAAAATCTTGAAACACTCACCATGCAAATAGTAGTCGTGTATTTCGCAGGAGCTTTTGTACTCCTCTATGTCCTATATTGCGCCTTCAAACATGGCCATCGTACGCGCCTTATGCCATCAGGTGAGCCTCTCTGTTCTCAAGCCCGCCCTGTATATGTAGATTGATAGTCAGCAGGGCCGCCTACGCTTCCGTTCATCGGAAATTTACACCAGATACCAAAGGCATATACCCACATAAGGCATGTTGGAAATTGTGTTGGACTCACGTTGAATTTGAGGCCTAGTCTAACGCGGTCGTTGTCAGGTTCACAGAGTGGGCCAAGCAATATGGCGGTCTCTACACTCTCAAGGTTGGCAGCGGCACTATGGCAGTAATCTCGGACCGAAGAATCGTCAAAGAAACCGTTGATAAGAAGAGTACGCTCTACAATCACCGCCCTCCATCTTTTGTCTCTCACGACCTCATCACGAAGGGAGACCATTTGCTTGTGATGCATTACGGCAATCAATGGCGCACATTTCGCAAACTTGTCCACCAGCATTTGACGGATGCAATGGTAGAATCACAGCATCTACCGATTGTAGATGCCGAGGCTGTGCAACTCGTCCGGGATTATCTGCTCTTTCCAGAAGACCACATGCTTCACCCGAAGAGATTCAGCAATAGCATCTCGAATTCTATTAGTAAGTGTGGTTCGATAAATCAACGACTGCAATGGCACTCATATATGTTGTGTGCAGTCTTCGGAATACGTACGCGTAGCTCTAAAGGCGAATACATGAATCGTCTCTACCGTCTCATGGAGAACTGGTCGGCGATCATGGAGACCGGAGCTACTCCTCCCGTGGATATATTTCCATGGCTGAAGTATGTCCCTGAAACGCTTCTTGGAAAGTACATCACACGCGCACACAGCATTGGAACTCAGATGGAGACGCTCTATGATGACGTTCTAGCAAAGGTGATTGAAAGACGAGAATCAGGGGAGAAACAGATCGGAAGCTTCATGGACAAAGTCTTGGATCAACAAGAGAAGAATGAACTCGGTCCGAATCAGCTTCGTTTCATCGGCGGCGTCCTTATGGAGGGTGGCTCGGACACCTCTTCTTCACTTATACTCGCTATTGTACAAGCAATGATCCATTATCCTGAGGTGCAAGAGAGAGCACAGGCAGAGATCGACTCTGTAATTGGACCTGATCAATCTCCTCAGTGGTCTGATTTCCCAAATTTGCCATACATCAACATGATTGTCAAAGAAGGCCATCGATGGCGGCCGATTCTACCCTTGTGCTTCCCACACGCGTTGGGAGAAGGTAATTCAGCAGTACCGCTACATCGCTGCCAATTTGACTAATGTTACATAGATGATTGGGTTGATGGCAAATTCCTCCCAAAGGGCACAATCATCATCATCAACACTTGGAGCATGCACATGGACGAGAAGACTTATGAGAACCCGGCCGCGTTCAAACCGGAGCGATTTGCTGATCACACGAAATTGGCACCAGAGTACGCCGCCGGAGACTGGGAGCAGAGAGATCATTATGGCTATGGTGCTGGACGCCGAATTTGTCCTGGAATACACCTGGCGGAGCGTAATATGTTTCTCGCGATAGCAAAGTTGCTGTGGGCGTTCAAGTTCGAGAATGAGGTTAGTGCTGATGGACGTCCGGCGACCAACGACCCGAACCCAGTCACAGGTTATCATCAGGGTTTTCTGTACTGCGCAAAATCTTATGGATGTAAGCCCGTGGTCAGATCTGAACAGATCAGAGAGACGATCTTGAAGGAATTCGCATGTGCTGAGGAAGAAGTCTTCTCGCAATTTGCCTGCGGGTAAAAGTGCTGTATGTTAGCAGTCATGTGTTTCGTAGACGACTTTAAGATCAATCTGATCATAATGCCTTTCTATCTCTGGCCCATGTGATCCTGAAATCTTTGCTTGTATCTCGAAAGCTCCACCGCGGGTAGGCCCCCTAATTGCGTAACATTCTCTTCTAGTTCTTCACTTTATTGTCAAAGATTTTGAATACAAACGAACCTACATATACGAGGTTTAGGAAGATTGAGTTCTATGTTCCTATCGACAATTGTAACTTGTAGCTTTATACTTGCAGCATAAACGTCGTTATGATAGACACTCACGCTGTCTACCCCTGCGCAAAGGGTTTGAAATCCGATCTATTCGTCGCTGGAGAGCTCAGAACTGGGTTCCGATGTGAATTCCCCCATCGACTAGTATGTTTGTCCCTGATACGAAAGAGCTCAACGGACTAGCTAGGAAGACAGCAACATTGGCGATCTCTTGAGGAGTGCCGAATCTCTTCAGTGGGATCTTGAGTCTCTGCTCTTCCACCCAGTCAGGCACATCTTTAGCCATCTTCTCCCATGGCCCATCTTTGGCCATAATCGGACCAGGTGAGATCGCGTTGACGCGTATCCCTTTCGGTCCCAAGAAATGTGATAGCTCCTGAACATGCTGCAGCAGGGCAGCTTTGCAGGGCCCATATGGAGCCGGGGGGCTGCGGTAGAATTCTCGACCCATGAAGGAGCTCTGAATGATGACGGACCCGCGAGAGGAGTTCTCCAAATGAGGGATCGAGGCTTCGATCAGGTTGACGACGCCCATCACGTCCACGTTGATGCTTTGTTCCCAGGCTTCAGTGCTGCCATCCATGCGCATCGGTGATGCTAATGAACTTTAAATTAGCGTCCTCAGAAGTTACTAGCGCGATCAAGGACAAGAAACAAGACTACCATACCATTTGCAATCACGGTATCAAGTCCTCCAAATTTCTCGACAGACGCTTTCACCCAGTCCTCAAGTGCCGCCTTGGAGCTGACATCTAAGGCTGTGCCGACAGCTGTGGCCTTGTTTGTTGCGGGCAAAGTCTTGAGAAAATCGTTGAACTCGGCGCCATTGGTCGTACGCGCAGAGTAAGAGACATTTGCCCCTTCGAGAAGGAAGGCCTCGACCATCTGGCGGCCCATACCTCGGGTCCCACCTGTGTAGACATTGTGTTAGGCACTTGACTCCCTTTGTGTGCTTTCTCTCTACGCTCACCTGTGATGACCATGTGAGCACCTTCAAGCCCAGTATGTAAGACCATGATGTTTGTTGCCAGGCTTTGCCAGGATATACAGTGATGTTGGTCAAGATGGTATGATATGGCTGCGTTTACTTTCAAGGGAGGAAGTTGAGGTGAAGGGAAGTGAGGAGCTCACGCGTCTGAGCAACAAGACTCTCTACACACGTCATTGCGAGTAAAGGAGACACAAGGCACAGACGGAGTAGTAGGTCGGAAAACGTGACAAAAGTAATGCGTGAGTGAATGAATGCTACCGCGTACTGAACGTCTCATTGGTCGAAATGCATGCTTGGCAGGGAATGATTAAGCAAAAGCACTCCGAAACTCCGAGAAAGAGTGACAAACATTGAGATCTCCATCAGGATGAACGATTACAAACCTGATGGCTCCAGCCCATTCTCGTGTCCGTTATCGTGAGTGAGGCGATGCCACTGCATTTTCACCGCCGAGCATTGCACGTGGACATCGACCTGAATCATTTTCGCTACTGTACTCGTGGGCAAGAGGTGATGAGATCCGTTGGCTACCTCGTGCAACCACCTACGACGGCCTCGTGCGACCAACTACGACCGCCTCGTGCCCATTTACGAGTCTGCTGCTAGATTCACTGCAAAGTTTCGTACTTGCTTCTGTTTCAAAATGTCGTTGCTGCCGGAGTCCCCGCTCGATGAGAGCACTGAAACTCTCGGTGATGAATACAACACGTCGTCCAGCTTGGAGGAAGCCCCCAAATCGAAAGACGCCATGGGCATCGTTGGCAAGCTGGTCAAGGAGTTTCTCGGAACTCGAGGAGAGATAACTCGAAACGTTCGAGCCGACGTTGTCTTTGAAGACCTCTCGGTGGAAGGGAGTGGGAAAGGTGTATGTGACTCAACCATATATTGATGTCAAAAGAGGGACCCAAGGACTGATTCTGCTTGTACAGATTCAAGCAGCTGCCACAGTTCGAACTGCCGCAAAATCTGCCCTTAACATGCTGAATCCGATGAGCTACCGGTCGGGGCCACAATCTTCTCGAGTTTTGCTTAGCAACTTCTACGGGACCGTTGGCGCTGGAGAAATGCTATTAGTTATTGGACGCCCGGGGAGCGGTTGCACAACGTTCCTCAAAACCCTAGCAAATATGCGGGGAGAATACAAAGAGACCTCGGGAAAAGTAACGTATGGTGGCCGATCTGCAAAAGAAATGGCCCAGAATGATGCGGCTGAAATTGCATTCTGTGGTATGTTTGACCCCAAATTGGCCTTTCCGTCGACGGCTCACCAAATGCCTTCCAGCTGAGGAAGACGATCATTTTCCAACTCTTACGGTGGAAGAAACTTTGAGGCAAGTAGTTTGAGCCGTCTTTCTCCTTACTACCGGAAGGAGACTGACATCATACTAGGTTTGCCGTGCGAGCACGCTGGGGGAAGAAGGCGTTACCCTCTCAAATAGACGACGCAGTTGAGCAGCTTGCGAGGCTTGTGGGTCTTGACAGAGTGTTAGGAACAAAGGTCGGCAATGCATACGTTCGCGGGATCAGCGGAGGCGAACGACGACGCGTGTCTCTCGCTGAAGCACTCGCAACCTGTCCACGGTCAGTCCATCGGCGTGATGATATCAGGGGATATTCAGGTACTGATCTCTGTCTGTAGGCTACTTTGCTTGGACAATCCTACGAGCGGACTCGATTCGTCGACTGCGTTGGAATTCCTACAGATGATGCGTGAATTCACGAGCCAGAGTCGCTGTGCTTCCGTAATGAGCATATACCAGGGCAGCGATGCCATTGTACCACTTTTCGACAAGGTTCTCGTCGTTAACTCTGGTCGTCAGATCTTCTATGGTCCTGTCGCTGAAGCCAAAGCATATTTCGAGGGCCTAGGGTTTAAGTGCTCGCCTACCACGACCACCACTGACTTCCTGAATTCGATGTCAGCAGATCCTGAGGTCCGTGCTCTGCAAGGAACGCAGGACAGTCAGGTGCCCCGGACATCCGCAGATTTCGAGAGTGCATTTCGCTCCAATCAACATTATTCCTCTGTTCTGGAGACTATTCGTCTGTCCAATGCCATGCCCGTAGAAGACTCACACGGCAAGGCTGTCTATCCTCTGACTCTCATTCAGCAAATATGGCTATGTGCTCTTCGCCAGTTCCGAATATTGATTACGGACTATAGGACGTGGGGTGTCGAAATGATCTGCATTGTTGTCCAGAGTTTGGTATTAGGAACACTATTCAGGAACCAGAGACATTCAACACAGTCCTTGTTCATCCTGGCATCGTCCCTGTTTTACTCCGTCCTTGTACCGGCTCTCCAATCTATGGCTGAGTTCCAGAATACGTTCGCTCAACGACCACTTGTCCTCAAACACAAAAGATACCAATTCTACAGACCACTAGCTTATGCTTTTGGGCTGGTGGTGACGGACCTTGCTTGGAAGATTGTGGCAGTCGCATACAACATTCCACTATACTGGCTTACAAACTTCCAGCGGACCCCAAGCCATTTCTTTATCTGGTTCCTCACCGTATACGTTGAGCACGTATGTTTGTCAATGTTCTTCCGAGCCATTGCAATCTTCTCGTCAAATATGAACAAAGCGATTTTGCCTGTGGGCATCATGTTCAACTGCTTCGTGCTATACACTGGGCTCTACGTACCCGCACCGCAAATGCAGGTCTGGTTGGGCTGGTTTAGGTACTGTAATGTAAGTCTTCGACCCCTGCCATCCTCCACCAGAAGTCGATGCTGACCATCTTCCAGCCACTGTACTATGCTTTTGAATCTGTCATGATCAACGAATTTGCCTCCGTGAGCTACTCCTGCGCTTCGGACGACCTAGTCCCGGCTGGATCAGGATACGGTGACATTTCAAATCAAGTGTGTGCAGTCGTCGGGTCAAAACCTGGCGAAGCAGTGGTGTCCGGGGCTTCCTATATTGAGGCTCAATATGGATTCCAGGCATCCCACTTGTGGAGGAACATTGGAATAAATGCAGCCTTGTTTCTTGCTTTGGCTACATGTACCGGGTGAGATACCGATCTCGGCCAGATGAATTCCCAAGACATCGCTAATGATAGGTTTAGCGTTGGGATGGAGCTCCTTAAACTTCCCGCTGGCCGTCTTGCTACAGTTTTCTATAAGAATGAGCCTCAAGAGCCTCAAGGCCTTGCTGTTGAGAAGCCATCAATGCCTTCCGATGTGGAAAAGGGAAGCCCTGATGAGGAGCTACCTCCAATTCTTGCAGAGAGAAGCAGGCGGAGTGCAAAAGCATCACAAGATCAGATGGATCGAAAAGGACACGCTTTTGCTTGGAAGAACATATCCCTTGATATCAAGGTAGATGAAGGCAAGAAACGCTTGCTTGACAACTTGGATGGTCAGTTGTTGAATAAGAAATAGAGAAATCAGAACTAATCATTGGAGCAGGATGGGTCACCCCTGGCCAGATGACCGCTCTGATGGGTGTATCTGGAGCTGGAAAGGTTGGATTGTCCCAATCAGCAGTGTCGTATAGTGTGATTACTAATTGTCACTAGACTACCCTTTTGAACACCCTGGCAGGACGCTTGACCATGGGTACCCTTACAGGAGATCTCTTTCTTGGTGGGCAACCACTGCCTCGGTCTTTCAGCCGCTACATGGGTTATGTGCAGCAACAGGATATCCATCTTCCAACACAAACTGTACGTGAAGCTCTTCAGTTCACTGCAAGGCTGCGCCGCACAATGGAAATATCAGAGACGGAAAAGGATGACTACGTTGAGGACGTGATCGAGATGCTCGAAATGGAGCTGTTCGCTGACGCTCTTATCGGCGTTCCTGGAGCCGGTCTAAATCTCGAGCAGCGAAAGAGAGTTACCATAGGCGTGGAACTAGCCGCTAAACCTGAAATACTGTTCCTGGACGAGCCTTCTTCTGGCCTAGACGGACAATCTGCTCTCACAATCATTCGCTTACTTCGAAAGCTGGCTGATGCTGGTCAATCCATAATCTGTACGATTCATCAACCTGCTGCCGAACTCGTTGAGACATTTGATGGCCTTATCCTCTTAGTGCGTGGAGGCAAAGTAGCTTACGATGGACCTATGGGCGAGAAATGCTCTGAGCCGTTGAAGTACCTGAGCACGTACGGGAGACGTTGTGAGGAAACGGAGAATCCTGCAGAGTATTTCTTGGATGTGATTGGAGCAGGATCCAGATCCACTGTAACAGACGACTGGGCTCAAATTTGGCTCGAGAGCGAAATTAGAGAGAAGAGGAGACCGTTGCTCGAGCACATGACATCGAGCTCACCCACAGAAGATTATTCGCTCTCAAAGTACGATGGTACTTACGCTACCCCATTCTACGTGCAGCTATCCGTCATGCTGCGACGCACATGGTTATACTACTGGAGGGAACCCGACTATGGCACCTCAAAGCTGCTCTTAAGTGTAGGAAACTCCCTCCTCAACGGCATGACGTACCTGCAATCTGCCTCAGACCAACGGGGAGTGTATAATCGAGTCTTTTCCGCATTCATGGCACTCATTATCGGTCCAACTTTAGGACTTCAAGTCGAACCGCGCTTCACCAGTCTCCGAGAGATATTCATCGAACGGGAAAAGGCAAGCTTGACCTACCACTGGATCATATTTGTGCTCTCCGCCATCATCGTGGAGCTACCATACGTCGTCTTTACCAGCCTCATCTATTGGTTGCTCTGGTACTTCCCTGTTGGATACTTCTACACTCCTTCTCGAGCGGGCTACAGCTTTCTTATGTTCGAACTCTTCGGAGTCTTTGCCACTAGTCTTGCTCAGCTGTGCGCAGCAATCATGCCCAATCTCAGCTCCACATTCATGGCTAACGGGTTTTTCTTCATGTTTTGCAACACATTCGCCGGTACGTTGTCCCCTCAGCCTGTCACGCCAAAAGGGTGGAGCTGGTACTACAACGTTTCTCCCTTGCTCTACTTTGGAGACGGAGTGACGACGAATGCGCTGGAAGGCTTAGCTATTACGTGTGCTGGGTCCGAGACTTCAACTTTTGAATCTCCACAGGGTATGTCTTGCGGAGACTACGCCAAAGACTTCTTGACGACTGCTACCGGGTACCTCGTGAACCCAAACAGCACAACCGACTGCGAGTATTGTCGCTACAAGGATGGACAGTCCTATGTGAGCTTAGCCCTTTCAAATGTACGCTTCTTGCTTTCCCCAATTTTGCTAATCCGTGGACGTCACTCTAGTACCTACAATACGGATATGATTTCGCACATCGGCACCGGAACATTGGTATCTTCATTGGCTTCATCGCCTTTAATTATACCTTTGTGATCATCATGACTTACCTGACGAAAATGCGGAAATGGAAGAAGAATTAGTCGCATGCACTGGGATATCAAGGAAGGAGCTCAACTTCTACAAGTGCTTACTGATAGGCATCCAGACTGCGTCGATAGACTGAAGCTGCTCCCGGGGTCAGGGATTACCATTCATCCGTCATTAGAACTCCGTGGCAAGTCAACGAGGCCTTCCGTGGTAAGCACTAGGGAGGTTAGTGGCGTGCTTGCAATACCCGAAGGGAATCATTCTTGCATCATAGGTGTATGTTTCGAGACCAATGGGGCTTCATAGCAAAAAATAAATCTCCTTCCATTCTTTTTGTGACTAAATGTTTTGCTATTTTCCGAAGCTCAACTGATCTTTCCTTGCAATCCTTGTGGCCTTGCCCTTGCCCTTAAACTATGGCTGCACCGACTGCTAAAGAAATCCAAGCGTTGAAACATAAGATGTTTTAGAGGACACGTCATAAAGCTACAGTTCAATCTGATCGAATACTATATCCCGTAGCGATGGAGTGGGAGAATTTGATTTCGAGAACATACTCTTATTATTCATTGCAAGCTATGGTTAAACAAGACACACACAACAATCAGGGCGAGCCGGTACGTCTTTAGGGGTAGGTGGAGATGGGGCTTTCAAGAGGAAGGCCGTAAGTAATATTACAACTTATAGATAAGACCTTGAACTTGAAGTCTCTCACCGAGATTGCAATCGTTGAGGCTGTACCTGCGGGAGTAGAGGGGCCGGTCCAATTCCCACGTGGTTACCGGCAGAAGCTCGGACTGAGGGACCCTCGGACCTGGTCGTGTAATTAAATGCCAAGACCTTCTTATCGATAAGGCGCATGAAATTCGAACATTCACAGGACAATTGTTTTACAAAACAATATCGAATTCACACCGCATCCTTCTTCAGCAGTATCTTCTATGAAACTCGAAGTACTGTACTAATCTTGTTGTATCTATGGTACAATGACAATGTCAAGATCAATCCGCCAAAAAGCCCCCAAAGGCTCTGGAGTCGCCGCAGAGTCGGAACGCATCTGTAAAATCCCCCCGCAGCCAGATATACACATCTACTAACTTCTCCCCAGCTGATCCCCGCTTTTCTAACATCCAGACCGACCCTCGATTCCGCCTGCCCTCGAAAAGAAGCACCCATGTCCAACTCGACAAGCGCTTTGCGCACATGTTGCGTGATGAAGAGTTTTCTAGCCGAGCTAAGGTGGATAGATATGGGAGGAAGCTGCCGAAAGATGCGGGGAAGAAGGAGTTGGAGAGATATTACCGCATTGCTGAGGAGGATAAGAGTGTGCAGGGGGACGAGGGCGAGGATGAGGACAGGGATATTGAAGAAGAGCTGGAGAGAGTGAATGCTGAGGGTGGGGAGCTTTCGTCTTCGGATGAAAGCTCGTCTGATGATGAAGATATGGAAGAGGAGGACCAGGAGGAGGTATTTGGGCTGCTGGATGAGCAAGAAGGGAAGGACGGAATACCACAGGGTGAGGTCTCGTCGCGGATAGCCGTGGTCAATCTAGACTGGGACAATATACGAGCAGCGGACTTGATGGCTGTGTTCTCGAGTTTTGTACCTACTAGTGGCAGGATACGAAAAATCTCTATTTATCCAAGTGAGTTTGGGAGGGAGAGAATGGAGAGGGAGGAGATGGAGGGACCACCGAAGGAGATATTTAGTCAGAGTAGACCCAATGGTACGACCGAAATCCACAACTCAAGCTCAGATGAGGACGGCGACGAGCAAGACAACGAAGAAGCGGACGAGAGAATCAAGAAGTCCATAGTGAAGGAGGACCAAGGTCTCGAATTCAATTCTTCAAAGCTACGACGGTACCAGCTCGAACGGCTACGCTACTATTACGCGGTCCTGGACTGTTCCTCCATCTCAACCGCCCAAGCCATCTACGATGCTGTAGACGGTGCGGAATACCTCACAACAGCCAACTTCTTCGACCTACGCTACATACCCGATGATATCGACTTCTCAGAGGACAAACCTCGAGACGAATGCGAGAGGATACCAGACGGCTACAGGCCGAACGAATTTGTCACAGATGCGCTACAGCACAGCAAAGTCAGACTGACCTGGGATGCCGACGATGGGACGAGAAAGGAGGCACAAAAACGAGCTTTCGCCGGTAGCAGGGCAGATATCAATGAAAACGACTTGAAGGCTTACCTGGGCAGCGACAGCTCAGAAGACGAAGGGCTCGAGCCTATGGTTGTTGATGCAACTTCTCAGACCCCAGTCGCCAGTGAAAAGCAAGCGGAGGGTGAGGAGCCTGCTCCAAATTTGTCGAAGAAAGACGCAGAACGTCAGCGAATGCGTGCATTACTTGGCCTACAGTCGGAAACAGCGACGAGCAAGAAGTCGAAAGCAGAAAAGGCTGCGCCAGTCGGTGACATGCAAATCACCTTCTCGTCTGGCCTATCCTCAGGACCAAACAAAGGTTCGGTCTTCGAGAACGAGCCAGAGCGCGACGAAACCACAGTCGAGAAATACGTTCGCAAAGAAAAAGAGCGGAAAGCGAGGCGGAAGGAGAAGATGAAGGGACCCAGCAATGCTGAAGATGCTCCTGCAGATTCAGACAAGGCGACGACTCCACTTGACGACGAGTCTGCAGCAGAGGACCCGTCCCCCCAAGATCTCGGCTTCTCAGACCCCTTCTTCGCCGCTGCCACTAATGACAAAGCCGTCACGGCCGCCCAACGCAAAGCAGAGAAGAAGCTCAAAAAGGAGCAACGAGCCGGTGACGAAGCAGCCGCAGCAGCCAAACGCGCTGAGCTTGAATTACTGATGGTGGACGACAAGACCAAGGACATAACCCACTTCGACATGGACGAGATTGCTAAAGCCGAGAAGGCCTTGTCAAAGAAGAAGAAATCAAAGAAGCGCCTCAGCGAGAGGGAGAAACAAGCCTTAAAAGCCGTGGAGACTGATCAATTCAAGATCAACGTGGGTGATGAGCGATTTAAGGATGTATTCGAGAGGAGCGAATTTGCTATTGATCCGAGTCATCCGCGATACAAAGGCACGGAGGGGATGAGAACGCTGTTAGAGGAGGGGAGGCGGAAGAGGAAGGGTGGGGATGATGATGGTGATGAAGTTGATGTCAGAACGGAGTCCAAGCAGAAGAGGAGAAAGGAGGATAGGGTTGATGGTGGGGATGATGTACAGCGGCTTGTTGCTAGAGTGAAGGGGAAAGGGAAAGTGTGACGAGATAGATGCAAAGGCTTTTGTGAATCATCACTTTTCAATCCTAATCCGTCAATGGCTCCTGGTTGTACGTGTCAGACGAGACTGACTGACGAGTCTTTAGCTGAAATACGGGGATGTAGCGTCTAGGTGAGCGATCTGGTGTAGCGATCTGATGATGGTGTTTCTACAAAGGCCAAAGTATGAAGCCGTTCTGGTGTGCATGTTTATACCTAGTGGTTCGGTGGGCATCTCTACTCTATGGTTTGCGTCTTGATGAACATATCTATGAGTTGGCGGACATATGAGCGGATCTATGAGCTGGCGGACATGAGAGCGGACGTATGAGCTGGCGGATGTGTGAGCGGATCTATGAGTGGCCTGGTGTAGCGATTCGGTGCAGCGCTTTGGTGAGCGCTTTTAAGGGGGCGCTTTGGTAAGTGTCAATATAGGCTGGCGCCTTGTTGAGCGCTTTGGTGAGTGTTTTTGGAAAGGGTTTTAGTGAGCGTTTGTATATGGGCGCTTTGGTGAGCGCTTTGGTGGGCGCTTTTACGGGGGCGCTCTGGTGAGTGTTTGTATGGGCTGGCGCTTTGGTGAGCGTGCGTATAGGGACGTTTTGGTGAGCGCTTTTACGAGGGCGCTTTGGTGGGCGCTTTGGTGAGCGCTTTGGTGAGCGCTTTTACGAGGGCGCTTTGGTGGGGACACTTTGGTGAGTGCTTTGGTGGGGACACTTTGGTGAGCGCTTTGGTGGGGACGCTTTGGTGAGCGCTTTGGTGGGGGCGCTTTGGTGAGCGCTTTGGTGGGGGCGCTTTGGTGAGCGCTTTGGTGAGCGCTTTGGTTGGGACGCTTTGGTGAGCGCTTTGGTAGGGACGCTTTAGTGGTGAGCATTTTAGTAGGGGGCGCTTTGGTGAGCGCTTTGGTGGGGGGCGCTTTGGTGGGCGCTTTGGGGAGCGCTTTGGTGGGGGCGCTTTGGTGAGCGCTTTGGTAGGGGGCGCTTTGGTGGGGGCGCTTTAGTCGGGGCGCTTTGGTGGGGGCGCTTTGGGGAGCGCTTTGGGGAGCGCTTTGGTGAGCGCTTTGGTGGGAGCGCTTTGGGGAGCGCTTTGGGGAGCGCTTTGGTGGGCGCTTTAGTAGGCGTTTTTATAGTAAGTGTTTGTATAGCTGGCGCTTTGGTGAGCGCTTTAGTAGGCTAGCGCTTTAGTGGGCGCTTTGGTGGGTATTTTTATAGTAAGTGTTCATATAGGCTGGCGCTTTAGTGAGCGCTTTGGTGGGCGTTTTCATAACAAGTATTTGTATAGCTAGCGCTTTGGTGAGCGCTTTAGTAGGCTGGCGCTTTGATGGGCGCTTTGGTGGGCTGGCGCTTTGGTGGGCGTTTTTTATAGCAAGTGTTTATATAGGCTGGCCCTTTGGTGAGCGCTTTGGTGGGCACTTTGGTGGGCTGGCGCTTTGGCGGGTGCTTTGGTGGGCTGGCGCTTCTATCCTGGCGTGTCTATGCTGGTGGGTCTCCGATGGCGTTTACTGTCGGATGTTAGACGGTCTGGTATAGCGATATGGTGCAGCGATTTGGTGCAGCGATTTGGTGGGGAAATATCGAAGACATATGTAGTGCAGTGAAGAAGGAAAAGCGCAAGAACAAAAATCATTTCAAAAACTCACTTGGACACCAACAAAAACGCTCCAAAACCTATTGGTACAAGAGATTGACAAAAGAAAGCTTTCGAGGCTTCTCGGGTGGACTTCTAGAAGTAGATCTGTTGCTAAGAATGCACCGCAAGGAATGGCCAATATGGCAAGCATGACTGGCGAAGCAACATTGACAACGATGTTACCATCTGTGCAAACATGCTTTGATTCTGAATGATCAATCATCTCTCTCCAACAACTCCACGCTAAACCGCTCCCAAATAACAAGCACACCACAAACCCTACCAATTCCACGTCCTGGAACCCGCCGTAAAAACAGGCGGTTTCCAATTCAACCTAGCAGGGTCAATCATTCTCCTTATAATCCCTGTCGCCTTCTCCTTCTGTCTCTGCTTCTCCTTCGCCTCCAGCACCGCCTCGGTCAGGACAATAACATGCTGCCCCTTACTATACCTCAACATATTCAAATTCTGCAACGTATGCAAAACATCATTTGTCGTCATCGCACTCGCCGCTCCAATATCCTCCACACTGATCTCCCCATTGCCCTTCCCCTCTTTATCTTTCTGTTCCCACTCCAACAGAACATCTGTGACGGTTTCGGCCCAGTAGGCGCGATAGCCTAGCAAACCAAGATCCGAGAGAGGTTTTTCGGGGGAGCCAAGTTTGGCTTCGCGCTTGGAGAGCTCGTAGCTGAAGGCGATTAGAAGTTTGCCGAAGCCTTTGCGTTGGTATTGAGGGAGGGTGAGGATGCAGGCTACGTTGTAGCCTTCTGCTGATTCTTTTTCTTTCGAGAAATATCCTACTAGGTGGCAGCCGTGTTGGTCGCGGGTCGTCATGCAGTAGAAGAGGAACGGGTCGACGTCATAGTAGAGGGTTTTGTGGTCGAGGAAGAGTTTGCTTAGGAGGCAGAGGTTGCGGCACCAGCGGCGTTGACGGCGGCCGTCGATTTCGAAGAAGGAGACGTCGTCGTCGCGGTATATTTCGTTGCCGGGGGGGTGCAGGAGGATACATTTGGCCCGGTGGCGGGTGAATGTCTGGTTGGAGGCGAAGTAGCTTAGACAAAATTCGCAGATGTGGACTGTGTCTGCTGCGGTGAAGTTTGAAGGATATGGTGAGAAGTACCAGGGCTCCATTTCGAAGGCTCCCATTTGAATGTGGCCTAGATTACGCACTCGGGAAATTTCTGTCTGGTTCTGTGTCATACTACCGCCTGTTCGCAGCTTCTCAATCTCTTCCTCTCGTGAGTAAGGAGCGTTGTGTTGGGGGTTAGAGGCCTTAGCGGCTGCGGCTGCATCTTGGATGTCAACAAGATCGAGCTCGGAATCTTCGCCTTTGGGAGTGTCGGTGGTGATTTCGGGAGCAATGACAGAGATAGAGCCATCACTGCCAGGACGGTTTTCCTTCCCTCCTACTAGTGAAGGCCGCGTTGCTTTGGCAGCGTTGCCGCTTGTGGTCGAAAGCTCAGGGGTTTCGGAATTCATTCGACTTGTTGCCGCTGTGGTAGAAGCCCGAGGTCGCTTCTGGCCTGCTTGTGATTTGGGAATGGTAGCGGACTTCGGGGCTGGAGCTGTAGACTTTTGGAATTTCTTTGTTGGCGCTTCGGGTTGTGGCCATTCAACCTCTTGGTAGAGATCAAGCCGTGTTGCCGGTATCCATTCTATAAGATGTAAGTACAAATGCTTGGGAGATCAGAGCTGTGAAGCTTACCATCTAGGCGTTTGTTGAACTCTTCGTAGTGAACGCTAGATCAGGGTTAGACTGTCTGTATTACTCCGGGGGGAATGCTTACATACTAAAAATTCGCTTCGCCCTTCTTGGTATTTATCGACAAAATCTCAGCTCTTCGTTTCTCGCCATCCTTGGGTCCAAGTCAGCATCAAGCCCTTTGCAAATGATCGTTAAGAATAAGGAGGACGAAGGCCACAAAGGCAGATTTCTTCTAGTTAGGTAAAAGCAATAAAAATACCCTTAGCAAGACTTGATGACATGACGTTGAATCCTTCAAGACGCCTCTGGATGAGAAGGAAATTCGCGTGTCGAGAGTAACGACCAACATATTACACGAGGAGCAAATAACTGCGTAGGCAAGCGAGCGTCGCGAAAAATCAAATATCAGACTTACTTTCTCAACGAAGGCCTTCACACCGATCCTAATATTCCTGTGAGTGGTTTTTCCACTATCTTGAAGACTTGCGACAGCACTGGTGTCATCATTGATGATTTCACGCTTACCTGATGGTGTTGATCGTGGCGATGCCCTTTTCTACAGTATCTGGCGTGCCAGTACGCTCCTGCGAGCCATCTCTGGGCGCCATATTTGTCGCACTGACCTACACTACCACGGCAAGAGGTTTGGGGATGATCAAGTCCGGATTTGAATTATGGTGGATGAAGTTGTGGATACAGAGGTCGTTGCCTTTCGGCGGGATGTTAAAGGCTTAGTCATTCACTTTTTTTTGGCTACGAATCTGTCAACATTATTTCGCTTTTGATGCGAAACAATGGGATTGAGTAATACAACGAAGAATGTAAAACAGGCTATGAGCACTGTCCGCGCTCCATAGAACTGTCTCCTTCAACTCCTCTCGCTGTAGCTCCCTTACGCATGCGTTCCGTAATATCGTAACGTCGTGACCTCTATTCACATAAATCCCAAAACTCCACGCGCAATGAAGTGATATGCACTTTTCAATATTACCACCATCCATTGTTCGCTCCAGTATCTGCCGAACCATTTCCGTGCACTGCGCGATGTTGTCGATGAGAAGTACCGTTTTCGGATTCCTCATGGCCGTTTTGCGCAGGATCGAAGCCGAGCTCCAGACGCTCTGGGGCTTCCTTTTTCGCTTCCAGTGCCTTCTGGTATGCCCATGAGCGATGATTGACAAGGTCGAAGAGAGTTGCCTTTGTTCGCTCTTGGACGCTGTTCAACAATGCTTTGTTGACACGTTGGGCGACTTCTTGGCGGAGGGAAGGGTGTAGCAAGGCTGCGAGAGGTGGCGCGAGATTGTCAGGCGGGAATATGAGTAGAGCCATTGTGCACTCGAGATCTTCGAGGAACTCTGGATTCGTTGGTGCGCGTGGTGCTAGGTGTGTAGTTGCAAAAGAGAGAGCGGGTGCAATGTCGCCGTCTGGAGTGGCAGTTGCCTTGCGGATGAGCTCGATGAGTTGGAGGCGCAAGAGAGAGAAGTGTAATGCGGGTTCCTTGTCGAAGAGCTTGCATTGCGCATTAGCAGCTGCATGAGGTAATACATAGACTTGTAGAATATAGGAGGGACAGATATTGCTCAGACTGAAGACTGAAGTAGTTTGGAGTATTTTTCTCATCAACACCCCGAAGGGTCTATGAGTGGTGCATGAACAAAATCTAATCATAGCAATGTGGTGTGCTTTGGAATAGAAACTCTCCAAGCGAGGACTGGGAATTGAGCTCACCTCAGGATCCAATTCATTGATCATCTCAATCGCAGTCTTGATATCCCCGGAATGTATAGCCTCTCGAACCTGCACACGGTCCTCTATCGATTCCAGATCCGGCATGGGCTCGATGTTTGCCTCGTGTGCGAACTTCTGCGCAGCTGAGGGGTATCCTTCGGTTATTAGGTAGTTCATGATCACCGCATTGAGGTCGCTGGTGAGACCCGGGTCAGCCTTCGATTATAGCTTTTGATCACGAAGTATCATAGCTGCGAAAAGAGGATACATAGGGTGTGCAGGCTCAGAAGGACAAGTCTATGTGTATTTTTCCGCACGATGACTCGGAGAGATTCCCAACTTGATTTTGAAGACATCATGCTAGCACGGCTGAGACGGAGTGTGGAGAGGCAAGCAACGGACATACTTCTTTGAGAGTTGAACCTCCTCCATAGCAGCGATGAAGCTATGTGTAGGAGGAGTTGCGGTGGAAGCTGTGGAGGAAGTCTGAAGCTAGTCAGTTTTACGCAGTTCGATATTTCTTGTAAGACGCACCATGACAGGTCTTCGGGATGTGGATACTACGGCATGCCTTGCTATGCGGCCTCTAGTAGCATCTGAGCCAGCAGAGGCTGAGAACATCAAATGGTAGGTAAATCTGTTTCTGCGAGGAAGGAAGAGAACGAAGTGAGAGGTCCCAAATGTGCCTGAGCGGGTAGGGCTGACAGGGATGGCACGCGCTACGGCTTTTTGGGATCAAATCTTTGATTCGCGTGTCTTAAACTGTCCAAACACTTTCTTTCTTTCTTCTTCCTCTTTGAGTATGAACCTCCAGTCTCCCTTCTTCCATAGCCTTCTGTACTTTGTCGTACTCATACAGGCGATGTTCCTTCGACCTAATTCAGGCTTTCTTGATTCGTTGGATTAGACAATTGCTCTATGCAGTCAGCCTTCTTTTGATTAACACAATGGAGCGAGCACACTACTCGCCGCCGTGGGCCGACACCAGTATAATCGGTGTAGCTGGCAGCTCTGGTTCGGGGAAGACTAGCCTGGCTGTCGAGATCATAGCCTCCTTGAATTTGCCATGGGTTGTAATTCTGTCTATGGTGAGTAAAAACGCGTGGTGTTAGAAGGTATCGCTCTCATCAAAGTAATTCAGGACTCTTTTTACAAGGTATTGACTCCTGAGCAACACGCTCTCGCAGCCAAGAATGAGTATGACTTCGACTCGCCAAGGTCGATCGACTTCGATATCTTGGTCGAACGATTAAGAGACCTCAAAGCTGGGTAGGTTGTTTTGTCCTTCCGTGAAACGATGAAAGGAACTCATGGATAGCAAGGCGCCGAGCAGAAATACCTATCTACTGTTTCGAGTCTCACAAACGCCAAGAACAAACCACATCTATCTACTCACCCCATGTATTAATACTGGAAGGAATCTTTGCACTGTATGATCAGCGAGTGTTGGACTTATTAGACTTACGGATATTTGCAGAAGCGGACGCCGACGTCTGTCTCGCGCGAAGAAGTATGTACCCTTTCCGCAGGCCCTCGCAAGGCTGGAAGCTGATGCTAAGTCAAAGCAAGTTACACGCGATGTTAGAGAACGAGGACGAGGTATTGAAGGCTGTATAAAACAGTGGATGTCATTTGTAAAGCCAAACTTTGAGAGATATGTTGAGCCGCAGCGGAAAGTCGCAGGTAAGACTGAACCTACTAATTTTGCCAGAACGGGACTAAAGGCTACTTACAGACATCATTGTACCTCGAGGCATCCAGAACCGAGTCGCTATTGATATGGTAGTAGAACACGTCCAGCGCAAGCTAAAAGAGAAATCAAGAAAGCACCAAGACGAGCTTGAAAGACTAGGAAAGCAAGTTGAAGACGAACCACTGTCCGATAACGTACTTTTGCTCCCCCAGACGAGACAAATAGTAGGTATGAGCACAATCATTCAAAACCCAATGACGCAAGAAGTGGATTTTATCTTCTACTTCGACAGGATGTCCACTATCTTGGTCGAGAGAGCACTCGAGAATCTGCATTATGTTGCAACAAAGGTAAGGACTCCCCAAGGAAACGGATACCAAGGCCTCAGATGGGCTGGCGAAGTCTCTGCAGTTGTCATCCTTCGTGGTGGCTCCTGTATGGAAACAGGCCTGAGACGAGTCATACCAGAATGCAAGAGTGGAAGGATTTTGATTCAGACAAATTATCGGACCGGCGAACCCGAACTGCACTACTTAAAGCTGCCCGAGGACATATCGACGCATGACAGCGTGCTACTCTTGGATCCGCAAATGTCGAGCGGGGGAGCTGCATTGATGGCTGTGAGGGTGCTGGTGGATCATGGTGTGCCTGAGGAGAAGATAGTCTTCGTTACGTATTTTGCAGGAAGGATGGGCGTCAACCGGCTGCTGAGCGTCTATCCGAGTATGAAAGTCGTGGTATGTAAGATCGTGGAAGATTTTCAGGAGAGATGGATTGAGAAGAGATACTTTGGTTGCTAAGCTAGAATGCATGGATTTTTGCTATGTTGCTCAATGAAAACACATGCTGAGCGGACGCAAGGGTCGTCTAAAGTGAGGAAAGAAAGAAACGCGAAGCGCAACCTAGACGCCCATCGCGAAGAGATAATGAGTCTGAAGATGGGTATCGCGAGCAGGTTCTGCACAGTGCATAGTCCCTCCAGCCAAGGCTCCACGTCGTAGGCAAGCATGTCCGCTTTAATCGTGGTCCCATATATCCATGCTGTTTTCAAACTCAAGACCCGAAAGAGTCTCCTCCTGCTTATCCTCGTCGATGTCCTTTTCCTCTGCCTTCTTCTTAATTTGCTTACATGGTTCAATTCCAAGCTTACGTCCGAGCCTCGCGATGTACTCCTTCAGCGTTCGCACATTGTGCTGCTGGTACCAGTAGGACCTACCAAATTTGTTTTCTGCTATTATGTTACTGAGTGCGCGGCTAAAGAGAGAGGAATGACTGAAAATGCATACTCTCCGACGTTCTGGACAGGTATTCCAAACTGCCCTCCAACTTATACTTCGCGAGGTTGAGCTTTGAGATTCGCTCATGCCTCTTAGCTTCCTCAGCCTCGCTCTTTCTCTTGACCTTGCCCTTCGAGCATAGATACGCTGAGGAGTGACCATTCTCTGCAAAGACGTCCGGGAGTTTACGACTGCCGATGAAGTGAGCAATAGTGTTCCACGATTCTTCACATCGATTTCTTTACCTTCCAAACTTAGCATCTTCTCCACTCTTAATCTTGTTGAGAGAGTCGATGAGAAAGCGACTATTTCGTAGTTCATCTGCCTGCATCACTGTCGGAGTCCACGGGCCCGCGAGCGTAGTTCCAAATGGCTGGGACTCGCCAAAATCCACCTTCGTAAGGTCGCTTAGAAAGAATTGGATAGGCTTCATTAACGGATATCCCCACCCAGGGCTCGCTTGAACGTAGACTTCCAGCTCCTGGAGATTCTTGCACGACTTTAGGTATCTCAAGGGGATGAAAGTGTGTCTGGCAAAAGTGCAGTAGATGAATCTGAGCTTGGTGAGTAAGATTCGACCACCAAGGCCGACTGCTTCGAGAAATTCCAAGAGCGGTCGCATCATGGAGAACTCGAATCCATTTCGCGAGTAGAAGACATGGGAGGACTCGATGTAGATCTGCTTGCATGAGGTTGCAAAGGCCAGGTTACGCCACATGGCAGCGTCTTTATAGAAGCGAGCTGTTGCCACTGCCTTGCCATCATTTGATCCGATGTATGTCGGCTTGACACAAACATAATCGTAGACTCTGTTGCGGATCTCCGGAGCGAACTTGAGGAAGTCCATGACGCGGTCGTCTATGAGCATTGATTTGAGTTGCCTTGACTTCTTGGAACGCGGAACCATGGTCTGACGAGGAGGCATCTTGAGTGTCGGTGACTGCTATGGGGATTAGAAGTCAGATGGGTGTTGGTAGAAACGAAAGAAGTTGCATATGGACGGTGAAATTGTAAGCACTCAACTCACTTTATGAGCCTCACTTGATATAAAGTAGGTGACCGTTCGTAGATGAGATCGAACTTTCTCACTTGACCACAAGATGCAACGTGAGTGGATCCTTTGACAAGCAGCGAGGTAGAACTATGATGTAAATCCACTTCGCTAATGCGGCGTGAATTCAAAGCTTCCTAGATGAGCCCAAAATGTGTCAAGTGTCGAGCAATGGAAGAGTCGAAAGATTGGAGGTTGGGAAGGAAAGATGTTTATAAAGGCGGTGGCGTCGAATCAAGAGGTGGTGACGATGATGATTTATAGAAGTGAAGTAGCAAGAGCTCCTACTTCACTGCATGAGATTGGGGTAACGGAAGTGAAGAAAGATGGGGTATCGGGAATTAGAGGAGGTCAGTAGAGGTGTAGAAGAAAATTGGAGAATACAGCACTGGAGGCTACGGATTACAGTGAAGCAGGTGGTCACAAATCAGACCTCAGACAGATAATGATGCTATGTGTGTTTTGGAAGAACATAAGGCTTGACATGGTTCGTGCAAAATGGCAGCTTCAGTGATGAATGATGCTCGATGATCAGATAAGACACTGAATACGAGGCGGTCGAAGTTGGATATACTGCTTGGCTAGATTTCCCCGAGCGGCATTAAAGAGTGAGAGGTATGTGTCACATTCCACTCCTTAGATGTTCGATGTGTGGATAGAGCTCCTGAGCCCCGTCAGTACGCCAGATCTATCAGAGGGAGATCACCGCGAATTCGCTGTATTGAAAGCTCTGCGCTATATTCACTTGGTCAAGTGCAGAGCTCACTGGACCGTAGCTAGATCTCAACGAGGCGCTGGTGCAAGAAGCGAATCTGTCAATGCCTACTCACATCGTAGTCAATAGGTGCATAAACTGGCTCGATCCCATCAGCATTGAAAGTTCACCTTGGGCTCTTTGCCAGTGAACTCTTCCAGATCTTGCTCTTCATCTTGTTGATTTGTCGAATGCAGAGCTCAGCTGACTATGGATGGTGTCATATACAGACCGAAGCGGCGAGAGCAACGTGTGATTGCTCACTCGCGTCATACTCAATACGCCGAACATGCTGCTCGATCCTGAAGAAATAATGCGGACATCGTACCTCGTTTTTATCTGCGATGTCAATCCAGCGCGTACCTTACCAAATCAATGATTTTTGAAAGTGGCAACAGAGCGTGTTCATGACATCCATAAATTCCAAAAACAACATTTCCTTCCACTGGCGAGAAAATTTGGTAGTAATAATCCTGCTATTATGTAGTTTCAAGTTTTGAACGCGTGACTTCTCGCTCTATGTACGAGTACATTTGGCGATCTCTACACAGAGGCATCATCATTTCGTCGGTATGACCTTCAATCTCTTGGGCTTGTACACAAAGTTGTTAGCATAGGCTTTCGGCACTATTTTCCTCTCATTCGGCTCCTGCACAAAGTATTCGTAGCCCTGCTTCATCGCAAATTGAATAGCATCGTCCCTCGACTTGAAGTTGATGTGCGTTCCTTGCATAGCATCTGCCGACGATTGCCATCCCATCAATGGGTTTTCCCATCGGTGTCCCTTCTGTAGAATGTCCCAGTCCATGCGCCATTGATGCCCATGCCAGTCTCCGGATTGCGTAGCTGTCTTCGCGGGTCGGTATATCCTGGAAATTCACTCGTAAGCTTTGGCCCTTTGTGCGTCTCTCGTAGCGCATGGTGCCTACCGGACTGTTCGCGCTTGCAGGTCTACAGGAGCTCCTGATAGCACAGCAGCAGGTAGAATATCAGGTTCGCTACCATCCATGACCCTCTTTGGAATGGGTGAGAATTGCCTTGCCATGGGTGAGCATCGCATACGCCCCTGGTACTGTCGGTACTCACGATGTTGCATGATCAATTGGCGCGTGATAATCTGGCCGGTGGTCGACTAAGCCCTCGCTAGCAGCCTCTTGTCTTATCATACCAGAGTCACCTGATCGTGGAGCTGGAGAGGTCTCGGAATCTGATTTTGGCGCTGGCTGAATGGCTTTGTCTTGATACTCGCCGCTGGATGTCTTGCTCGCCCGTCTTATACCCTGGGGAGGGATGTGTTGGTACCTCGCTGCATTGGGTTGCAGGAGCCGACGTGCAAGCTGCCGCCGTATCAGTGGCATGCTACCTATCTGTCCAGGATCTTAAGGTCGGAGCGGAGGGAGATGGTATGTCGTTGCCAGCGCTGCGTCCATTGTCGGCTTACTAAGCTAGCAGCTTCGCAAGAACTCAGCAACATCGATCTCCGCCATCACGAGTCATTGACTTCTCTCCTTCAGCGACTGCAATTGATATCAATTGGTATGCTAGCGCAAGTCATGTGGTCGACACCTCTCTGAATGCTGATTGAGGTCAGGAGCCCGCTGTCTTAGCTTTTCACAATGAGCTTCATCGCCCGGCGTGGTCTGTCGACCTTAGTCCCCCCCAAGGTCTGCTCCTCCTCCGCCATTGGTGCCAGCTGCACTCGCTGACTATTCTCTAGATTGCATCGCCATCTGTGAGTTTACCTACCTTGTCGCATTGTCCTGTCTCTCCAACGAATCACCGTGTCTGTAAAGACCAAGCCGCTCTACGCCTCAAACACTACATGGACCCACAGAAGGCAAGGTCGTACTGACGTTTCCCTGCGCAGGCTATCGGTGGAGCACAAGATGCAGCACGTATGCAAAGAGTCGTGAGCTTCTACGAAAAGCTACCTCGAGGTCCGGCACCGAAAACCAAAGCCACGGGCTTGATTGGAAGATACCAGGCTCGGTACTTTGGGGAGAATCCGTCAGCAACTCGTACGTTTCCTTCAATTGAACTTCCTCCCACCTTTGTACTGCTACACGGTAGCTGACAGCAAATGACAGCTCTTATCCACGTCATTGGTGCTCTCCTCCTTCTGGGCTACGGCAACAACTACTACTTCCATCTCCGTATGAATCCCATACGTTGTGCACCCATACAATACCAAATACTGACACACTGTACAGGACATCACAAGAACAATGCTCATTAGATAGTGCTGTTGAGGGGAAAATAATAAAGTGACACAGATGTACTCGTACATACGCTAGTCTCATGCCTTCACCACCTTTCACTTTGCGCTCTATACCCACGTGATGCCTGATCCACTGCGATGCCATTGAGAACCTCTCGTTGTCCCTCCAGGCTTCGAATCTCGAGTCTTTGAAACGCTCAAATTGGAGCAGCTTCTCCCCGAATCCATCATCTCTGCTTTCTATAGGCCCCAATCGAGGAAGAATTGGCCATAGAGCTACGTAGATCCTCACTCGCCATAAAGTTTTGGTGGCCTGCCACCTGAGACCTCGCGTTCTCTGAGTTATACGAGTATGCAGTACGGCTCAGCCGTAGTAAAGGAAAATATTGCGCGTGCCAGCAAGGGTCCCAGTCCAGACCTGGCCATGTCGGTGGAGGAGTCCGCAGGATGAATTGGGCTCGGCAAATAGCTGTTATAATGGCAGATGGAGAGTGGAAAATAGGTAGAAGAGGATGCGGGCTTGATGGGGATCTGAGTTCCAGACAATACCATCGATATATGTCAGATCGACATCATGTAAGACAATTTCGTGGTATACAACCACGGGAGCGTCGTTCAACGGTGAGATCGAGACCAATGATGCTGAGCTGGGGCAAGCAGCAGTCAGAAAACATGCAAGGAAATCAGCTTGCGCGCCGCTGGTAGAAGAAACATCCACGAGGGACCTTTGAATTTTGATAGAGCGTTCAGATCCATTACACATGGGTGAGATAGGTCGCTTTGCAGACAGACTGGTGCAGAAATCTTTACAATAGAGACAGATAGGTATGCGAGCCGCACGTATGTTCCCTTGCCGCCTAACCCTCATTCCCATTTGCTCTCTGGTGCACACTCTTGTGTACCGTCATCCTTGGGTTGCATGTTGACTTATCGCCAGGGCCCCGACCTCACTCATTCACTCCCTACCTCACAGACTCATCTGTCGTCAGGCCCGCGTCTTCGTGTGCACGAGAAGCTGAAGAAGATGAGTACAAGATCTCGGAATAGATGTCTCAACATCTAAATGGTTCTCGAGATTGGGTCATCGAGGCCCGAAGAGGTAGTTTTCGGATCTTTGTCAAAGTCAAAGTTGCGGTTACCTCCGACGTTCAAGGCAACGTCTTCCGGTATCGCTTAAAAACATCAATCGTCCTTTGGCTTCCAGGAGACTAGCCAGCGCATTGGAGCTTGAGACTCAGAATCAATTGGCGGTCGCAAGTTCATCCGCCGGTACACTACAGGCAAGTCAATTCTTGCAGCAATGCAGGTTTGGGGGAATTTGGAGGAGTAGCACAGCGACTTGCCCGTGCTGATGGCGGAGCGGCAGCATGGAAGATCCTCTGTGCAGCATCGATGTTCGAAGCTGTGCTTTTCGGTGAGCATCACATCCGCTTACCTCCAACAAACTTCATCAATAAACGTGGTCACTAACCAAAGCGAATCCAGGCTTCTCGGTTTCATTCGGTGTTTTTCAGGATTATTGTGCAAAGCTTCCAGAATTCGAGGCTAATCCGTATATACCCGTCGTTGGAACAATGGCGTCTAGCATACCATATCTCGGTGGTCCGGTAATGGCCGTACTTTTTAGGCGCAATCAAATTAGCTCTCTTATATCGTTTGGGTCGGCTGGCCAATCTGTATCTTAGGACTTATCGTTGTTTTGGTTTCCCTGCATATTCCCTTAGTGCCTGCTGATACCTATCATCTAATGTTTACGTTTGTTCTAGAAGTTGTTTGCCATCTTCTTTGTTAGGACTTGCCTACATAAGGGGCTAGATCCTCAGGTAGATAGGAAAATCAACCATCTTATGCATAGTCTCTGAGATTCAAAACATATCGCTGGTTCTTTTGCGAACAGTCTAGGGCTTCTCATTCTAGCCCAAGGTATCACGTACGGTGGAAACGCCGTCGAATGTCACGTGTATTGTGTTGACCTCGGTGCCAGTTGGTTTTGTCATCTTCTACTACCCCATCATTAGCATAGTAAATGAGTGGTGGATAGCCCGGCTAGGAATGGCATTCGGAGTCGTAACCAGTGCCGCAGGCGCTTCGGGGACTGTCATGCCTCTTGTTATCGAGACCCTGCTGAACAAATACGGCTACAAAACGACACTGCGAGCAATCGCCGTCGCTAAGGTAGTCCTTGTTGGTCCTTTGATTCCCCTCGTGAGAACCAGGCTGCTTCCTTCACAAGCAAACAGTGTTACCAGAACAGACCGGTCATTTGCTTCGAAGCGCAGTTTTCTTACTCATTATTTCGCGAATGCTTCACAGGGTCACGGGTTCTATTTCCCATCGCTTTTCTTACCTCTATACGCTACCTCGATCGGTCTCAGCGCGAGGCAGGGCGCGGTGCTACTATCTGTAATGAGTGCCGCACAGGTGCTGGGTCAGTGGACCTTCGGCATACTCTCTGATAAATCGGGGCTGAATTCCTTGTTCCTGCTTTCGACCCTTGCTACTGCCGTGACTTCTTTCACTTGTTGGGTGCTCGCGCACGATCTCGCAGCTCTCCTTTTTTTCTCGCTCTTATTCGGCTTCTTGGCCTATGGCTTCTCTTCGGTGCGGGCGAGAATGGGTACGGTTGTCAGCGAGGAGCCTACAGCTGCCTTGGCGATTTTCGGTATGTTCACTTTCTGTCAGGGCGTAGGGAACATTCTTGCAGGACCTATTAGTGCTGCTCTTTTGTCTGAAAGGGTCAAGCGAGAAAGCCATGGCATTGCCAGGTATAGGGCTGTGGTCATCTTCACCAGGGCTTGTATGCTGCTTAGTACTTTGAGTATTGGTACCCGGTATATCAGACCTCGGACAATACGAGCCGGGTAGGTCAGTGGTATGGCTTCTATTTTGAAATTGAGCTACTCGAGTAGTCCTACACGTCAGCCTGTAGAAGGAAATGAGACGAAACGCTACAGAATCGTACCACGTGACCTTCTTGACGCGTATGATCCACAAGGATAGCCTTACCGCTCACACGTTCATTAGCCATAAAGCTACCTACGTTCGCCATGATTAAGCTGTCTTTCTGAACCTGTCCATGATATTTATGCCTATCACCAGCTGGTGGAAGTCGCCATCTTAGGCCGACTGCCTCGAGCTACCGCTCAAGCTGGTCTGCAATATCTCGCAGTAGTCGATATGATCATATTGAGCAGCCTCATTCAAGAAGACTGGCCTCCCATCAACGGAAGAGGTATCCACTACATGGCTCTAGCCATATACACGAGTATCGGTCTTCGTTGCATGCTGACTTCGAGCTGACGGCAGTAGCTGCCCCTCGTGCCAAGGCCAATGTTCTGCCCCTATTTCAGTAATGATAGGCCAATTTTTTATTTTTATTTTTTTTGCGCACCCCACCAAATCCCAAATGAAAAAATCACTTATTTAGACTACCACTTTATAACCACTTATCGTAAAGCTATCAAAATGCTAGAAGATATTATTCAACTATACTTCTATCATGGTCTTAATTCTTAGATAATTAAGATCTATGGTCATAAGGGTATATAAGGTATTACTGATTTTGTACGGAGGCTTGGCGTAGGTCGGTAAAATTTCGGGATCTACCGACCTACGCCAAGGCTTCGCACGAAGTCTACGAAACTATACATACCCCATTAAAAATAAACCCTGACTATTTAAAAGTTAAGATTATTATAGAAGTATAGTTGAATAATATCTTCTAGAATTTTAATAGCTTTACGATAGGTGGTTATGACGTAGTAGTCTAAATAAGTGATTTTTTTCATTTGGGATTTGGTGGGGTGCGCAAAAAGAAAACTTTGGCCTATCGTTACTGAAATAGGGGTAGCGCCAACTCTAGAACAAAGTTGCCTTGGGGTGCGCCTTCACTCTTCTTCGAGTCCAGCTGCAAGGACGACTCAACATGTGATGGCCAACGGAGTCGCTCCAAGTATGGAGCTCAAAGATCTCTCCAGCAACTGGAAGAAGCTCCAAGCGACCCTGAAGGCCGATACCTCAAAGCCCTCAAAACGAAAAGCTGCCAGGGAGAGCGTCCTGCAGCCACAACGCAACGGCGAAAAACGTCGCAAGCTGGACCCCAAGTCAAGAATGCCAGACCAGTCGAAAATTAAAGATATTGCTACATCTAAGGGCATGGGACTCAGCTGGTCTAGCACAAGGAAAGATGCTCCCTCAGCATCGCTAGCCCTGTGGGCCGAAGACAACGACATCCCAGCCAAGGACCTTGCAGCCGCGTATGGTACCTCGCTGAAGAGCACATCGGTACCAGATCCCAAGGGTACGGAAGACAGAATCAATGAGGGCTTATCAAGTACGATAGAAGTGGGGAAGTACATTGCCATTGATTGCGAAATGGTTGGCGTTGGACCTACACCTGATACCGATTCTGCTCTTGCACGTGTATCTATCGTGAACTATCATGGTCATCAGATCTATGATTCCCACGTCCTGCCTAAAGAGGTCGTGACAGACTACCGTACCTTTGTCTCTGGAATCACACCTGAGCTTCTCAAATCAGCACGGACGCTTGAGACTGTTCAGGCCGACGTGGCCACGCTATTGGATGGCAAGATACTCGTCGGGCACGCCATCAAGAATGATCTTGCGGCACTACTACTGGGACACTCAAAGAGGGACATTAGAGATACAAGCAGACATCCAGCGTTTAGACAATTGGCAGGCGGGAAGACGCCCAGCTTGAAGAAATTGGCACGGGAAGTCCTGGGGGTAGACATTCAAGGTGGGGAGCACTCGAGCGTCGAAGATGCCAGAGCAACCATGTTACTATTCAGGAGGGAGAAAGAAGGCTTCGAGACGGAACACACGAAGAAGTGGGGACAAGAGCACAGGAAGCCTGACAAGACGGCAGACGACGATGCCGAGAAAGGCCGTGGGAAGAAGAGGAAGAAAAAGAAAAAGGCTAGAAAAGGAGACGGTAAGGGTGATTAGAGATCATTACTTCTGAAGTATCATGAGAGTCTATCAGGCGACAACGCCATCCTGGGATTACCATGGAGGCTGGCAAAGCTATGAAGGTTGAACGCTCAAGTCGCTCGAAGACTCCAGGCTCGCTAAATGCAATCTCAATACTTCGCTTCAAACATCACGGTCGTCTATAAAGGGATCTCTTCCAGCATTTCCGCCGCTCCCTCTCTTCCGACTGTGATGATCACGTCGCCGAGAGTCTTGGTATTGAATCCTGCTTCACAATACGTGAAATAGTACTGACCAAAATATCAGTAAGCTGTACACAACCATCAACGGACATAGCTGAACTCACCTCCCATTTCCGTCTGAACAGCTCCGCATCCTTCTCCGTCATTCCTTCATGCTCGTCCAACAATGCCGGCTTAACCTCATTATCGAAATTGGCTTCGAATTTTTCTCTCCACAGCCTCAGGGTCTTTGCATAGTGTCCTCCAATGTTCAACAGTGCTTCGACCACCAATGTCTTCTCCGAACCACGTTCAATGCTCCCAACCAACTGGCTCACTGTCGGCAGATGCCCTCCAGGGAAGATATACTTTCTTATAAAGTCTTCGCCTTTTGCGTATCCTTCATACCTACCCTCAGGCATCGTGATACACTGGAACACTCCAATCCCGCCTTCGGGCTTCAGCATTCGATTGACACATTCAAAGTATGTGTCCAAGTACTCGCTGCCGACGGCTTCCAACATCTCGATGCTCACAACCTTGTCGTACAGTCCTTCTCTTGGTGTCGGCAATGCTCGATAATCGCAAAGCAATACCTCAACATTGTCAGTATAGCCAGCTGCCGCAATTCTCTCTTCTGCCAGCTCTTTCTGCTCTCGGCTTAACGTCAAGCTTGTGATCCTGCATCCCGTCTTCTTCACTGCTGCAATGGCAAAGCTTCCCCATCCTGTGCCAATCTCGAGGACGTGATCTGTGGACTTTATTTTTGCGGCATCTATGAAATACTGCAGCTTGGTGTTCTGGGCGCTCTCAAGGCTCTCATTCGGAGATTTCGGACTGGAAAGCGGCTGCCAAATCGGACAGGAGTACGTCATGTCATCGGAAAGGAAGGCCGCGAACATGGCATTGCTGATGTCATAGTGGGCGGAGACGTTCAATTGGGAGTTTGCCATGGTGTTTGTGCTTCGGGCAAGGCCTGTGACTGTCGAGGCAAGACAAGACGTCAGGGTGGTGGCATTTGACAATTGGGCGCGATTAAGGATGAACATCTATTGGAGTCAGCGACTGCTCTGATCTTACACAGCTGTATTGGAGACCAGCATACCCGGAAGAAAGAAACAAGGTCTGGACACGAGATCTCGCCCAACATAAAACTTTCGGCGAAGCCCTACATTATATCCTCAGCTCGTGTGCAGGGCAGCGACGCTTCGAGGAGCACTCCAGTGACCTACCATGTCCGCAAACAACATGACTCGCACCCAGAAAGCTTCCTTAAGCACCCTCAATTCTGTCCGTGGAGCCCCATCGTTTGCGCCTGCCGGACCGCAGAGTGTCACCTTCCCATCCGAGTCTTTGACAACCAATTGGCCAATCTCAACCTTGCTCAGCAGCCCGAGGACCGTACTCCGTGAGAGCTTGAGAAAGGGTGCCCATGTGAAGGAACCGACGTAGCTGCGCAGCGAATCGAAGGTTTGGGAGAAAATTGCCATTTTTGAGCGGGGCTTTTCACTAGACAGGCGGAATTCTTACAATTAACGAGGATTATCGAGGCACTGAGGTCTTATACGTGACCGCAGTTGCTACCTTTAATGAAGGACCCGAGCAATTGCTACGAGGGATTCGTATTCGCGCTCCAAGTGACATTCAACAATTTTTGTCAGGTAATGGCGAGTCGTGACTTCACTGCGCGCCGACAAGGATCTGCGGCAAGATATGCACTAGCATTGGTGGTGGGGTCAAAATCGGACTTTACAAAGAATACGAACAAAACCACAACACCATTGAACCAGCGCCATTAAAAATGGAACCCAATATGATATGTATTGAAACCCAGCAAACGACTTATAACCATCAGGCGTCCAGCTCCCGGACAGGAACATTTCGGGAGATCATCCCATGGGTTTAGAACCACTACTGCCGAGCGCAGGGAACTTTAAAAATCTGCGGCTAATGGCGCTGCCAAAGAATACCATCGAACCAGCGCCATTAGAAATCGAACCCAATATGATATGTATTGAAACCCAGCAAACGTTTACCGCAATTGTTTTATGCTAATGATGCGATTTTCCCAACACGAACACGATCCAGCCTCCGGTTCGGACTTTCCATCGTCCGCAACCCACTTTACTCCGAACCTCAAGGCGAGTATGATATTACTGCCGATGTCGACGGCGCCATGAGCTTGGTGTAGACTGATTCTGTTCTCAGAGGTACCAAAGACAATAGATGACGTACGTAAATGGCGCCTGTCGGACTCTGCTCCGTTGATTGGCCAAGACCCGCCTTGTGCCTGACGATCAGATCTCCTGCATATAACGCAGGAACACTAAGGCAAGTGACTTTCTTCAGTTAAGATGCTATAGTACTCGATGAATTGCCAGGACAAATTACATCTAAAATATCGGATGAAGCCCATGATAAGCATGCGATAGCAAGAGAAGCTGCCTTTCTTTACCTCCTCTCCCACGCGAGCTCGCCCACAGCGCTCATATATTGTACTCGTCATTTCAAACATTCACCCCCCAACATCTGACAACCTCCCCATCAGCTCTTATCGCGATGCCTCCTCCGGCTCCTAACCACGTCAAAGACGTTCAAGCCAGACAAACTCCCCCAGTCCCGACTCCACACTGGGGCTCCCAATCCAGTCCCGCCTTCACGGTCCGCGCAACAACCACCATCGCCGCCTCCCCCAACCTCGTCCTCAACACCCTCCTCGACACTTCCACATGGCCCCAGTGGAATAATTTTGTCCCGCGCGCAACTCTCAAAGACTCAAAAGATGGCCGACTCCGCCCTGATACCCTCTTCACGGAACACGTCGATATGTTCGGGCATGGCAAACCGAGCGGGATCGTCAGGATGACACTGTTAATGACTACTCTAGAGGATATAAAGGAAGACGGGAAAGTAGGCTTCAGGGTCGTGTGGCTGGGCAAGGGATATCCGAGTTGGGCGCTGCGGACGGAGAGAGTGCATGAGATCTACCAGAGGCAAGGCGAGGAAGGCACGGTCTATGATGTCTTTGAGACTTTCAGTGGACCAGTTGCTTGGGCTGTTAGGGTTTTCGTGGGAGGGGCGCTGGTGAGGAGGTTTGGGCAGTGGAATGGGGAATTGAGGGGTTTCGTGGAGGGAAAGGGTGAAGGAAGGGGTTGAGAGGGAATCAAGCAGGGCAGGAATTGCGATTGCAGTCAAATTGAGAGCAGCATATATACCCTATGTACCAAGTTCCAAGCAGAGGCTCGCTGTGGCAATTGAGGCAGGTGACCCCTACGTCACTGCTGCAATGCCAAACCAGCTTTCACAAAAACACCTACAAGCACATACAGAGCAATAAGAACTGTTCGAATCTCAATCCAAGTCGAATAATCACCGCAAGCGCCATCAAAATGCCAGAAGGTGACACGGGAGCTCCACGTTTTGGCGGGTCTGCGCAAGGGTTGGTCCTCAACCATGTTGCTGCAAAAACAGTCACTGCTTTCCCAAAGCCAGTATCATATAAAATGGTATATCTAATGCATACATGGTAATCTAGAGATACCTTCACCAACCGTGAGAAAGCCAGCGAAGATGCGTTCATCAAGCAGCGGGAAGCGGAGAAGTTTGCTGCGTTGAAGAAGCAGAAGGTGGGGCTGGGGTATGTTCACTCCTTTCGCGTTGAGCTTGGATTTTTGTGATTAGAGGAGTGGGCTGATGTGGAATCATTGTAGTGAGGGAGCGGGTCAAGGTGGTGGGATGAAGTAGGTGGATGGGTGCTATGGATGGATTTGAGGCTTGTGAGATCAGGGGATGATATATATGAATGGACGATTGGTAGGAGGTTGAAATTGTTGTTACTTTATATGCTATGTATACACGATGCTTTTCCCAATACTCTCTACCTAGCTCAAATTTACGTTCGTCCCGTTTCCTGGCAACTTGCTCCTGAATAGTACGTAGGGTTTGACCCTGGGATCAGCCCCTGGGTAGAACATCGGCGTCCTCCACAACTGGTTCTCGGTGAAATGTATATACCCATCCGTCGCCACTGCAAAGGCATTCGTCCAGCCGATCCTCGGATCCCTCGCAAATACCATCACAGTCCCATTTGCTGGGTTGGAGAAGGAGATCGCGTTATCTTCAAAGTTTCCGCCGTAATTGAAACCGTTGGTATCCGTCTCCAACCCATCCGAAATATCCTTTTTCCCGAGCGAAACGACGGATTGCGTAGCGAGGAGCTCGCTGAATTGGCTCTTATCGCGAAGGCGTGCGGTGGGGATAGAGGTATCGAGACCCGACAGCGGAGAAGTACAAAATACAATATTTCACCATCTGCGCTCAGCGCGATACCGTCGGCGCCAAAAGTGTCTTGGGAGATTGGCATGGTAGGTCCGTTGGGAAGGGAATAGACGGAATCGCTCCAGATGAAAGGGAGGAAGCCAGTCTCGGGATGAACATAGGACGAGCCGTCTAGCTGGCGCCAGCTCTCGCCGGTACCGAGATCGACGATTATGATGCCGTTGCGTCCTTCTTGGCTAGAATTGGTGATGTAGCCGATGCCTTGGCCTGACGCAGTCACCGATGGACGTAGATCGGAGCGGATTTCGTTGGTCTAGCTATCTGAGAAGACGATGACTTTGAAGATGGTGTTGTTTGTTAGATTGAAACCGATGAGGTTGGGGCCGCCGACGGAAGAGGGCACGTTGGTGCCGTTCAACGAGAACTACCTTATCGGCGTGCAGTCCGTGGTAATCGACGCATTGATCGCCTATGGATTCTCGACATGGGGTCGATTACCACGGACTGCACGCCGATAAGGTAGTTCTCGTGGTTAGCGCCAGTGGCTGGGATTGTGGTGTAGTTTATGGCGGCGCCTGGGAGAGAATTGATCGCGGAGCTGGGGTATGATGTTTCGGTATTGTTCGAGGTCAATTCGGCAACGGTATATGCGATGTTATTAGGATCCAGAGACCGCGCAGAGTTAGAGAATTTGCGGCCAGTGGAGGAGACGGCGATGCCTGCGTCGAGTGTCAGCTGATTCAAAGGGAGCTGTGTGAGGGAGCTTACCCTGAGGGAACTCGTCAATTTACAGGTGAACGAATTCGATTGAAACACCGCCACGACCTGAATCTTGCGCAATTTGCTGACAGAGAGCTGAGCCAGCCAAGCTGGCGAGGATAGCTAGGGAGCTCGTTGAAAAGTACATGATGCGGTTTTGTAGTTCGCAACTAATGGGACGATACCATTGCCAGGCAGGAGCCTGCCATTTGTATACCCTTCATTATGAGCATTCTGGACGTCATAGCTCGAAAGATTGGACTGCCGGCGGCTGCGTCAACATCTGCATTGACCGAAATGTAAATAATAAAAGGCGTTAACGTTTGCTTCCCCTGTCTTCTCCGCATTTCACCCGCAAGAACGGTTCTAGTGTTAATACCGCTAGTCTAGACCAGTAATAGAAAACACTTTGAGCGCGTCTGAAGGGTCGCGTCGAATCTGGAACTCGTTCCTGGGCCGCGTATCTACAAGTATATTACTGCAACAATGCTCAAAATCACTTTACCCACAAACAAAGCTGCGACGTCTTGTAGTCCAAACCTTTTGCCGTGCCGTATTCACCATGACGGACCTGTAGACGCTTCGCCAAGGTATTGGGCTCCGGAGACTGCTGAAGGTAGATGCATCCTCACTTAGGCTCAGTTCGAGAAGCTCATAATTGGCAGATGGAAAGCCAGAAGCATATTTTCGCGGAAGAAAGCTGAAAGGAAAGGAGATAAAAGTACCAGACGGGTACCAAGGTGTCATAGTCAAAGACGCTGGGAAACAAAAGAACGCAGCGAACTCAATGGGAGATAGAGCCCGCGCTATATATGAAGATAACGAGGACGAAGAGAAAGAGGACGATATCGATGTGCTAGAAGAAGTGTCTTCTTTTAGCGGAATCATGATCTGGGGCCACGAAACCATAGCTGAGAATGACGACGCCTTTGTGAAGGGGATGGGGGAATGGATCAGCTTTGCCGAAGCGGTGCGCATTCCAATCCAAGTCGCATGAAGGGGAGGAAGTTGATGCTGACTCAACGGGCGGACAGATGCATAAGCCAGGAACAGCCGAGCAAGCAATAACCATCCAATATACCAAGAGATGATGAAATTCGAGTATTGGTGGCGGTGGGTTTGACCCCCAGACTTTGAAGGACATGCCGATTGGATAGCTTGCGTGAAGACGAGCTAGAAAGCTAAAGGCCCTTGCGTACAGGCCGGCAATAAAGGCGGGCCAAAGGTCCTCTTGACTGGATGCGACGAGGGCATCCAGGAATTGAGGAGTAAGCTAACAGAGCCTCATCTCGGAAACAATCGACCAGACCAACGGTTCCAGCTGGTGTTGGGATGTGTTTTCGACACCCAACTTTTCAGACTGGAAAAATCCCCAAGCATAGCCTTTGCTCCAATCTTTTCGACATCAATGCAAAGGTGTCAGCAACCAATCCAGATCAATCAAAATGTACGAAGTGAGACCAACCAAATCGTTCATGCATTCTTTCTTCTATCGCCATCGCACTTTTCATAGCAGGCATCTCTCAGATCACCACTTGCAAGCATTCATCCATTGTATCACCCTTCTCAAACCCACGCACACGCCCATTTTGCCTCTCCCTTGAACATGCCATCTAGTAACGATACCTAGTCGAATAATCCTTCGGACTAACCACCAACCCCCTCCCCTTCTTCGCCCCCCTGTAAATCGTCTCAATGATATCAATCAATTCCTGCTTATCCTCCAACACCCAATTCAACTTGTTGTTATTCCCCGTCCCAAAATCACACATCATATGCTTATTCCTGAAAAAGAACATGAGGGTCACCGGATCGTAGAGTTCATACATCTGCTTGAAGTCGGGCACTTGGTCCAAGTCGCAGACGTAGAGCACGGCGAAATTTTTGACGCGGTCTGCGATGCGGTAGAGGACTTCGTCTTGCCGCATGCAGTCGGCGTCCCAGTCGCGGCCGAAGCGGATTACAACCAGGCGCTCTTCTTCGGACATTATTGCTTGGTCGACGTGCCTGTTGAAGGTGTTAGTAAGGGGGGTCGAGGGGGGAAAGGGGGAGCTTACCAGCCTGTTACCAGGTGGGGAAGGACGACGGAGCCCATGATTCTGCTGTAAGACTGTCTGGGGGGGTTATGAATAAGTTGAACGTAGAACCCAAGATGGCGGCGTTGTCTTTGAGGTTTGGGAAGCTGTGTAGCGGCGACGATGTGTTTGGAGTTGGATGTTCAAAGGCGGAAAGATCTTGGTGTTGGAGGCTCACAAGACTCAGAGCGGGGCGCCAAGAAATTTCACCGCAAAATCACTACCAGATTTTTGCATCTTCACTTCCACAGTGACGGTAAAACTACAGATTCTCATCATGGCGCCAACGGCTGTTTACCCTCAGCACCCGCCAATATTCTCAAAGATGGCTCCCTCAGTAGCGACCACAGAGATCGACTCCGCCACCCCACAACCGCAACCAGACCCCATACCCCCCCTCCGCGCCGCCCTCATCTCTGAAAAGACTCCCCTCGCAGTACGCTTTAGGGCGCTGTTCTCTCTCAAACATCATGCTTCCGAGCATCCTACAACACCTCACACGATCCCCGCCATCCATGCTATTGCCGCCGCATTGTCCTCACCCTCTGCTCTACTAAAACATGAGCTTGCCTACTGCTTGGGACAAACACAGAATTTGGCTTCTGTGCCATTCTTACGACGTGTTCTAGAGGACCGAGGAGAAGATGAAATGTGCAGACACGAGGCGGCCGAGGCGTTGGGCGCATTGGGGGATTGGGAATCATTGGACCTCTTGAGACAATTGCTGGACGAGAGTGACGAGGCTGAGGTTGTGAGGGAGACGTGTGAAATTGCAGTTGGAAGAATCGAGTGGGAGCATAGCGACCAACGAAAGGCGGAGATAATCAGGGACAGCGATTTCACATCGATTGATCCAGCTCCCTCACTCGCCCAGGAAACGCAGCAACCGTCGATACCGGAGCTGCAGGAAAAACTGCTCGACACAAGGTTGCCCCTCTTCGATCGCTACAGAGCGATGTTCGCCCTTCGAGACCTCTCTTCTCCGCCTGATCTACCAACCGCTGTTCCCGCTGTCAAAGCTCTAGCATCAGGTTTCGCCGACCCCTCAGCACTTTTCCGCCACGAGGTTGCCTTCGTCTTTGGCCAATTGTCCCACCCAGCTTCGATACCAAGTCTCATTGAGACGTTGAGCAATAGCAAGGAGGAAATCATGGTACGACACGAGGCAGCTGAGGCGCTAGGAAGCCTAGGCGACGAGGAGGGCGTAGAGAATATCTTGAGAGGTTTCTTGGATGATCCGGAACAGGTCGTTCGTGAGAGCGTGGTCGTTGCCTTGGATATGGCCGAATTCGAGAAGAATAGCGAGATAGAATATGCTGTTTTGCTTGAAGAGCAGGGATTTTCGCCGCTGACGAGACTCAAATGATACATGTCTTAGATATACCAACGTATCAATTATTCGTGCTGAATTTGTAGCCGCATACGCAACTGTAGAAGACCGTTGTGCCTTCGTCTGCGCTTCTCAATTGTTGTGTGTAATATCTCATTTCTTTTCTGGCACAGTTGGCACAAGTTTGCTCGATCACAGCGTCCTTCTGGACATCCTCTTCGGTCAATGTCTGCACTGCTGATCGCTTCGAGCGAAGGGCGGAGGGGAATGCTGTGGGTTTTGATCTCGTTGTAATCGTAGTTGCCGAGGTATCTGGAGCAGTATGGTCAGGTATACGCATCGCACGACGCATTGGAAAGCATCAAATTGATGTACCTTTATTCTCTGTTCCGCAGACATCACATTTCAAGATAGCCCTAGCGTCCCCAGAAGACGCATCGAGGAGGTTACCACAGTCTGTACAGAATACTAGTGATCCAATGGCCGCCATGCCTGAAGACTTCGACGACTGATCTTGTCTCTCGTCTTCGGGAAACACCACAAGCTTCAGAGGGAAAGAAGCAAGATAATTGAACTACCATGAGGAACGTTTTTTCTTACCACGCTAATATCTTAGGGCCGCAGATCTGCCGGGCTAGCTCCCGCGATATCGATCATCTGAAAGGTAAGTCGCCAGTCTCATCAGCAGTGAAGTCCAAGATGAAGCTCCTCATTTCAACAACCACCACGAGCTTCCTCCTCTTGCAGTAACCATGAACACGCCAACACTCCTTCGCTAAAATAACATACATGGACAGCATTGTCTGCCCCACTAGCAATGGCATCCCCAGACCACAAGGCCGGACTGGCAGTTGTAGTTCCAACCACCGGGATTTATAGCCCAACGCGGGTCAAAGTCAAGCAGCATGCACACAGCTCACCCCGAAAAGGGTTATCACACTCCAATGGATTCATGCCCATCCAGCAACCAAATGGATTTCCTACTCCTGGATATTCAAATGGGACGAATAGCCAGACAAGTGGAGTAAGCTCCGCAGTCCAGCCCGTTCGCCAACAGTCAAATGGCTATACTATTCAGCACTCAAATATAAATCCACCGGTCCAATCAAGGCTACTTGGGGTGGACGAAGCGTTACAATACTCCCCATTCTCGTCAATCGTCCCATTCGGCTCCGGTGAATGCCCCTCCACTCTAGTCTGTGAATGATTGCTGATTGTCTAGATGTCATACCCATTCCCAATTCAAATCTCCCTGGCTCACTTACAATCTTCCCGACTCAATCTGAGCAGTGCACTGCCAGGCGGCCCCTTGACTACTTGAATGAAGAGCTCTCTAGAACGAACGGACAATCGAGCATTGCTCAGCGCACCAAAAATGACCTCAAGGTTTATTTGGACCAGGACGTCATTACTGACTTGTAAGACTGTTTGTCGATTGATTTGGGGTCTTTTGAGCTGACAGACGTTCTTAGTCAGTTTAAGGTGCCAGCAAGGCTGAAGCCCAGTCAAGGGCGCCCTACCGCTGCTTCAAATGGCAACGGCCATGTAAAACCTCCCACCAATATTGGCTCTTTTGGAAACATGATGCTGCGCGCAACAGATCTTGCACACAGATGTAAGTATTCTCAAATTTAGCTAAAAATGAAACTAATCTCTCCGGCTACTAGACCCGACTCCAACAAGTCCTGAGCATACATCCCCTATACCTCAACCGTGTCCAGCTTTGCCGCAGCTAAATGGGATCCCAAAGGTCAAAGCAGTACCTGTCCCCCCGCCCCCTCCACAGACCCACTCAAATCCCAAGCCAGAGGTACGGATATTACAACAGCAGTCGCCAGTTACTCCTTCAAGCCAACGCTACGTAAGAAACGAAACTTCCTACTCGCAGAATGCCAAGTTGACGATAGATGGCGTATCCATGTCTTCTCCGATGCAGGCAGCCCCTATGGTCATTATTCCTCCTCCGTCGGCAGAGGCTAGACAGAGCGATTTTGTGACCTACGAAGAGCCTTCAGAAGCTTCTCGAAAGCGGAAGCGTGGTAGCGGGATTCAGGTGGGGGCGAGTTTCGCGCAGACAAGAGATCAAAGAGCAGCATCAGACGAAGCAATCCGGCAGCTTCGAGAGGTGATTCAAGACATATTCGAAGCTGACGACCAATCGCAGCCGGATTTTGTGGGGGCTATGTCTTCCAGAAATGCTCAATACTTCGTTCTGGCCAATCATGAGGAACGAGATGTACCTACATTGGCGCCAGCTATTCACGTGAAATTGGAGTCTTCATTGCAGAAGGTCATCGCCGTGAGCAGATTAGGCGAGATCCCAGTCGAGCATCTGCAGCGACTACAGAGGCTCTGTGAAGCAGCTTTGTCTTCAGCGGAATCATCAGAGCTACGCATCGAACCTGAATGGAGCACCGACGACTTCGCTGGCTGGATTCAAAGGCTCGAGGCAATGGATCTTGGACTCCGCTCTTCACGGACTCTCGTTCGAATGATGACAGGAGGCCGCGAAGAAAAACAACTGTATCCGGAAGAACTGCTGCAGAGCGTGCTGGGAGTGGTTAAGAAAGTTCTGGACCAATGTATCATCCCCATCGTCGAAGCGCGCAGTTCTGGCTCAGACTCGCCAATTTTTGAAGCAGCTTCTGCGCACAAAAAAGTCATCTCACAACTGCTATTTGATACGACTAAGGTCATGGCGCTTTTGGCTAAGCTCTTGGCCAAGGTCGAAATGGCTGAGATGATCATCACCAGCATTGAGTTCTTTGCAACGCCGCTCCTGTTCGTGGAAAATTCGCATAGTGAGAAAGAGTCTGTCCTCGGCATCCAGAAATTTGAGGCTCTCCGCCGTACCGCAATGGACATGATCGCTATCATCTTCTCGCGCTACCCAGAGCAGCGCATCTTCCTGTTCGACGAAATCCTCAGTTCTCTGCAGAAGCTGCCTGTAAGCCGACAGCATGCGCGGCAATTCAAACTGGGTGATGGAACAAGTATTCAGCTTGTCTCCGCCTTAATCTTGAGATTAGTACAGACAAGTGCAACGCACTCAGACACGGTGAAGAAGAATGTCGAAACACGAAGCGCATCTCCATCTGAGGGAGAGCAGGGGAGCGGATCAGGGCCTTCTGAAGAGCATCATTCAAGGCCCACCAGGAGAGCAGAGGATTCCGAGGAGTCTGATGAATCCGAGGATGACAATCAACCAAACCGCAGCACGGCTATGCAATTGTTGAGCAAGGATGCTAACTTTCTCATGGACAACGCTGCCAGAAGTGCTCATTACGTGGTCGGACATCTGGTACAGCGTGCGATGACGTCCTCCAAAACAGGTGATCAACCTCATAGGCAGCTACTGGATATATTCGTCGAAGATCTGATCGCAGTCCTGAGTCTTCCAGAATGGCCAGCCGCGGAGCTTCTGTTGCGATTGTTCCTAGCTTCCTGTCGAAATATCGCGGAAAATTCGAAGTCTTTAGCCCCTGCAAAAAACATGGCCTTGGAGCTCTTGGGCCAAATGGGCTCTGCCATCTCCGAGCTGGTTTCGAACACACGCCTCGCTGCGAGAAGCCTCGAGAACGACAATTCAGAGTTCAATGGGTATCTTCAGCAGATGTTAGATGACTACACCGACGGATCGCTAGAAAGCAGTGAGGTTGTCATTTGGGGTGGACCTTTCCATGCTGTTGTGGAACACCTCCAGCCTGAAAGCTCGGACGATCCGCAGACGGGCAGCGCTGAAGGTTACTATCTGGCAAGGTGGGCCAAAGCCTTTTCTTCTGGGGATGTCAAGCCAAGTGTGGAGCGCGAGGGGACTGCCTCAAAGCTTCGCAAGATGCTTTCTGGGGGAGACTGGTTTACTGCAGAGTACGTGTTCTCTCGCCGTCATCTTGAGATGACCTATACTGACGAGATCTCAAGTACTCTCCACACTCTGAACAACAGCCAGATTCGTATTGCTTATTCCGTGACATTACTCAGCATGGATTTCTGCCGCCATTTTGACTACATTTTGAAACTTTTGCTCGATTCTGTCACCAGCGAGCAGATCACTGTTCGTACTCGAAGTCTAAAGAGTGTTACTCAGATGCTCGAGAGAGACCCCTCAATTCTTGATCGTGCAAGGAGCGTCAAGATCCTCATCTCCAATTGTTCTACCGACGCTTCCTCTATGGTCCGCGACTCGGCGTTGACCCTCATTGGGAAATGCATTGTCCTCAGGCCAGCCCTGGAAGAGGAATTCCTGCGACATGTGCTCAGACTTACTGACGACCCGGCTGCTGGAGTACGCAAGCGCTCGATGAAGTTGCTGAAAGATATCTACCTTCGAAATAGTGAGAAAAACGTAAAGCCAGCGATTGGAGATAGCCTCCTCCAACGGACAAAAGACCTTGACACTGGAGTCTCGGATCTTGCTCGTCAAACTTTCGAGGAGATTTGGCTGATGCCATTCTGGAGCTTCCCCGACCTCGCCGATGCACCAGTTCAGAACAAGGTCGCCCTAAGAAATCAGGCGAGCCTCATTATTGAGACAGTCCGAAGAGGCGAGAAGGTGTCTTCTGTTCTGGTTCATGTGCTGAAAGAAGTGCTCCCCAACAATTCGAAGAGTGCCTCAAGCAACTTCAAGGTCTGCAAATCACTTGTCGCCACGGCATTCGACATGATCATCGATAATATGCAGGAAACAGAGCGTCTAGAGCAGCGTCATATCTTGCAAACTTTGACCGTCTTCGCGAGAGCCAATCCCAAGCTTTTTACACCAGACCAGCTTCAAGCTCTGCGACCTTACATTTCCAACCTTTCAGGAAAGGAGGATCTCGACATCTTTCGATCGACCGTCGTTATCTTCCGTTGCGTGCTCCCAGTCTTGTCGAATGTGCAACATGGCCTGCTACGAGAGATTCAGAAAGCATTACTTCAGAGCATCGCTAAGCTTGGCAGATCAGAGCTAGATGAGGTGGCAGAATGCTTGTGGACCATTAATGGCACATTGCAGAACCCGGAGATGCTGCTGAGGTTGACGGTATCAGTACTCAAGAATCTCCACAATATGAAAGGTGTGGCCTTTGCCGATCCGAGCAAAGTTGACGATCTCAAACGTGTCAAGAAGTACATACAGATCGCTGGCTTCTTTGGCAAGCACTGTAATTTTGAGAGTCACAGCCACACCTTCCAGACTTCCTTTGCCTGGTGGAAAGGCACTTCAGTCGCTGGGCTTATCGTCGAGTCAATCAACCCATTCACGGATAATACCCAGCCACTATCGCTCCGGGTCGAGGCATTTGACAGTATCGGGCTCATCTGCCAATCTTGGCCCTACCAATTCACACAAGAGCACATCAGCAAGGCGTTTCAAGACGTGCTTCGTACGGGCGAGCCAGAACTACAAAGCATCGTGCTATCGAGCTTCCGAGAATTCTTTGCTAAGATTGATCGCCAAGCGGAAATCAAAGCCCAAGTCCTCCCCACACCCGATGGTCCTGCTGTGTCAAAGCTTGGGGGATCTATGACCGCAAATGATGGCGACGGTGCCTCAGCCCTGATAGCGCAGCGTTTCCTGAAAGACACATTGGCCATCGCATTAGCAAGCCAAGATACCTCTGCTCTGACTGCCACGGAAGTCATCGCCAGCATAAATCGCCAAGGTCTTGTACATCCAAAAGAGTCTGGCCCGGCTTTGGTTGCCTTGAGCACCTCGGCGAATCCAGCTATTGCTAGTGTCGCTTTCGAAGAGCACCGTCTTTTGCATCAGCAGCATGAGAGTATGTTCGAGCGAGAGTATATGAGGGCGATACAGGAGGCTTTCAGGTATCAAAAAGAGACTGTCAAAGATACTCTGGGATATACCGCGCAACCCTACGCATCGAAGCTTGCTGGCATGTTCGATATCATCAAGACGAGCAAAGGGAAGTACCAGAAGAAGTTTTTGTCTAATTATTGTGGTAAGATCGACTTCGACGTGCTCAAGATGGATCTCTCCGGGTCGCCGCCAAATGTTTTACAATTCTCTAGGTTTCTTACTGAGAACCTCGCCTTCTTTGACTATGGCCGCCTTGATGAGCTTCTACATACTATTTCGTGCATGGAGAAGACCGTTGCGGACACCGGCTCAGGCATCGCTCACAGCATTAGCACTGAAGTCTTCAATCTCACTGTGGAATCTGTCTCTGAAACCCCTGGCGGGACCGCACCACAAGATCAGAGCTCAGCTGACGCGCCTGCTACATCTGCAACACCAATTGATCCCTCCAGACTCGTTCAACTTACAACGGCCTCGATCATCCTTGCGTCGCTCTGGGAAGCGAGGACCTATCTTCGACGGCTCTATGGCCTAAACGCCAGCCAGCAGAAGAAGGAGAGCAAAGCCAAGGCGGCCACGAAAGATCTCACCAAAGCTCCTAGTCGTGCTCAAGGCGTGTCCGGAGAAAAGCTCGTCACAGCTATAGCGGATAAAGTCAACTCTCTAGAAAATCAGGAGTCGATGATCCAACAATGCAAAGAATTCGTCGAGTTACTCTCGGTCGACAGCGAAATTAAGGTCGCAGCAGAAGGCGAGGAAGACTTAGAGCGTCCTCAAACACCTAGTGGAGATGAAGAGCGTGATACACCAATGAGCGGTGGATCAAGAGGATTGAAGAGGAAGTCGTCAGTCTCAATGGCAGGGACACCAATGAAGAAGAAGAAGGGAAGACCTCCGCTCGGGAAGAAGAGGAAGAGCGGCAAGAGGTTCGGCTCAGATGAGGACTGGGATTGATTGATTGACTGACTGTACAGCGCATCTCCACCATCTGAAACAATTACAGTGAAGATTTGAAGCAGCATTTCGGTTAGGGTGGACCCAAACGATTCGAGCTCTCTTATTTGCATTGCATCACCTGGCTATGTCTACATCAGAAGAAGGCATATGGAGGTTTGACTGTGAGAAGCCGATGCCTGCAAGGTCAGGCATCTTTTGCTAGACCTTTTGCTGGACCTTTTGCTAGATCTTTTGCACATAGACATAGCTACGAAGAGCTTGTTCGTTGAGGACACGATGCCTAACGCTCTCGTTGGCAGTCGCCACTCGCTCATCATGTGATAGTTACCGTGCTCTTCGATGATTGTTTCCGATTTTGAGCTGATTGCGCGCTTCATTTTCCAACTTACGTCTACCATTCTCGCCCCCATTCACACGTAAGGGTGGTTTGTTCACACATCCTGCAGCAAAAAAGCCCCCAACATTTGGTTTTTCGCTTTCTCTTCTACAACATCCCACTTGACCTTCTGGCCTTTGCAACACAACCACTAAGCTGTACTTCTACTCTGCACTTTATTCTACTGTTCTTGCTCATTTACCAAGTCCTCTGCACACCGTATATATATATATATATATATATGGTTTCCTCAAACCCAGGGCAACTGGTTTCTGTGAGATCAGCATCCTTCCATTCGAATAATATGATGGTGTAGGTTTCCTTACAGCTTCTTGCGGGGTTCTGCATTTTCCCTTTCTAGCCATAATATACCAGAAACGATATATTATGTTCAGTAAGCGGTGATAACTATTTCCCGAGAACCCGAAAAAATAGGCCTTTCTATCCGTCTCATGCGCCAATTCACCACTCGGTATTTCTGAAACGGACCCATGATGAAGGTATCCGTTGAAGGCCATCCTTTGTTGATATAATTTGATCACTTCAATAGGGGCGTCCTTATCCTTGTAGACGAAGGCCAAGTTGCCGTCTCTGCCCTGCTGGATGTAATTTCGGTGACGAAGCAGCGTAGACCTATCTGTCGTTGTCAGCTTCGACCAGCCCTTCTTGACCCTGGATAGGATGTTTCTCCTCGCCGGCGATGGGAGACTCATTCTTGCCATTCATGATGCGCGGACGATTTTCCGAAGGGCCTAGAGCGCTACTGCTCATGCCATACTCGTAGTCGACGTCATACCAGGTGCCGCCTGGTCGATTGGTGTCGGCGAAGTTGATTTCGTGGCGGGCGCCTCTACAGGATTCTGTGCCGTTGATGATCATGGTTGTAATGGCGCCATTGAAGTCGGCAGTGGGGATCACTGTAGATTGGTTTTTTTCTCGACGAAGATGCCTGGTGCATGGAAGGGCCATCTCGTGTCGTGGGGAATGTTGCCGCTGCCTGTTTCAACATCAAGGCAGATGGGTGTGGTCGAGTTCACAATTTGGATCCTGCGATGAGTAGCAGTGACAATTTTAGACTTGTGGTGCTCGTGGTGCTCGTGATGCTCATTGTGGCTGGTCTGGGCGATCTTGAGGTCAGCAGTGGTCTCTTCAGAGTCGGTAATGAGTGATAAAGGGGGGGGATGTATCTCACCCAGCAAAGAGGGAGGTATAATGAAGTTGTAAGGAATGACCTACGATGCTGTGGAAGGGAAAGGCGTCTGCTGTCTTCAGGACAGCGGCCAGGAAGATGCCTAGGGGGATAGGATGGAATGGCATTTTCCTCGGAGTTCAAGAAGTGTAACAGCGGTAGAGGGTGAGTCGTTGCATAACAAAAGTCCAACGGAGAGGCATGCACTCCCCCTTTATGTCGCTGGAGGAACCACGATCAGGTCCAACAGAGATCGATGAGCCAATGGTGCGGAAGTAGGGGAAGGCTGTTTGTCCACGCGAAAGAGCAAAGGATCACCTACAAGCTGAGTCTCTTCTCAATTGATCCTCAGTTCGGATTAGGCGAGATGTTCACGAAGCATCCAAAACGAGTAAAGGTCAAAACGTGTGGTGGAAAATGCCCTTTACTTTCTGGTACTGCGTAGTAAGCAGAGTTGCGATGAGAGGGAGTATGCAATTTACTAATGGGAGGAAATAGAGGCGCTATGATGAAGCGGGCTTAGAAAAAGCTGGAAACGCCTTCCAAGCTTCCCAAAACGCCTTAGTGGAGAGCAATCGGTGCTGCGCGGAACATCGAAGGACAATTGACAACCACTTAATTAATTTGAAGAGGTTACTGTCAAAGGCGCTATAGCCACAGCAGGATGAGAATGTCTTGTGGTTTTCTTGACAGGTGTTTTCCTTTCATGACATGCAACAAAAGGCAATTGGGTATGGAATATTCCCGGATGACCCATTCAGGCGTAATTGAATATGGTGGCTGCAAGAATCCGTATGGTTCTTCATCTCGAAGAAGATGTGATCCATCTGTGGGTCCTCCTTCAAAGCTCGGTCGTGCGCACATCGTCGAGCGTGTTTCTGCCAGCGAGACCTCTTTCCTCCCTGCTGCCCTCTGACGAGGTTAAAATGGTTCGTGAGTCAGACTTGTAGGGGTTGTGCGAGGACAACATTGAATTGGGAAGGAGCTGATCACCTAGGCCAAATGCCGTCTCTGTCCAACGGGTTTGGAAGGCGTTGCTCCCGGTGACGTTCGAGGCAAGACCCCAGAAATAGTCAGCTATTTACTGCGCCTATCATCATCAGTCACTCACTGACCAGAACTACGACACGATCACAACAGAGTTTTCACGGTCAGGTCCGGATGCAGGCAGGTGTAGGGTTGGGGCAGGTCAATGTGGAGGTGGGTCAATCAATTCAAATTAGGGGTATCAGCCATCACAACGTCCATAGTTTTCCAAGAAAGAGGGATCCCCTCCTCAGTGACAACAACTCTCTCATGTTCTCTTGCTCGTCGCCGCTGGAACATGCTGTCGCTGCTTGGTCTTTCTGTCCTGCAGGTGCATGAATTCCACAAGAAAAAGCTGGGCTCGCCCGCTTCTGACACGAAACCTGAGGGATGCGCCTCTTCATGACCCCAGTCATCAGATTTCAACTTCTTCCTGACACAACTTTGTTGGCTTGTCAAGTTTCCGATTGGACGAGGCTCAGTGGAAATACCCCACAGACCCCATTCGAAGAAAAAGCTTCTGGTACACATTGGAAGCTACATCGTGGGAAGACATGGCCATTGTGAGTGGATAATGACGTCGAAGTATGAAGCTTAACGTCGAAGGTGGTGGAGAATATCGTCACGGCGTCGTCAGCTCAGAGCTTGGCGTCGGTCATACTTGAATTTAGTCTCCAGACAGTCCAAGCAGACCGGAAACATTGCACATGCCACTCATGCTTTCTTCGCGGCGCTCCACTCTCAAGTAGGTGGGAACTCTCTCCTCTCTACGATCCATCAAGTCTCGTATCTCTGCGGATGAACTCACTGGGGAACTAGTCGTCAGCATTCCATCCTCGCATTCACACCAAGGTTTGTGGCATACTCTTCAAACTGCTGGCGTTGTGGCCAGCTACTAAAGATATGAAGGCATGTCCTCCCTGACACGCTGGCTACCATGTCACGTCATGTTGAAAATGAAAATCAATGAGGGCCCAGGGCTACCCCAGAGCCTACCCGGGAGATCCTCCTACGAGCGCCTTCAACAACTCTCGGGGGGCCTTTAGGGGTTCGCTCAGGGGCTCTCAGTGTATTTGATTCTTGACATGAAGTGAGTGTGTGCCGAGCTTGCTGTGCCGCAGCGTATATTAGGATCTGGCGCCGATGGTCGATCTGCCCAGCGAGATCTCTCATCACAGAATTCTTCAACCAAAGTCAGGGGCGCCCTCGGCAGCGAAGTCGATGCCTAGGCCTGTCTTAAGTTGGGTGGCGCATAGCCCCCATCGAGTGCGTCAGCGACAGAGTTTCCTTGAGGAAATGCAAATACTGATGATAAACAACTGTGTTAAGTAATTGAGCGGAACGCCGAGACTGACAACGTAACTGTTCTTGGTTACGGAGGTGTCTTTGCGTAGCAAGCTGACGCAGCTCAAAGGTACGTGAGGTTTTAGGTCAGGTCTTGTTGGCAACTTGGCAAACCCAAACGGTGAAAGCTAGGCAGGCTTCCGCTGTTTACATACAGACTAAAGACTAGCTCGGTATTTTTCGTCCCAAGTGGTCACGCGCTAATGCAGGAACAGCAGTCCACGAATAGCCCTACACATTCATTGGCTAGCCACGGCGACTGGCAGACGCTAGGGATTCCCTCCACATTCTACTCCGTACACACTTCCGCCGGCGGACCCTGCTGCGTGATAAGGAGGTCAAGTACTAGTGTGGGTCTATTGTTTCTCTGGTTGACCAAGAAATCCAATTTCCCTTTCATTTCTGACTCTCCAAACCCACATCCACAAAATCTTTTTCGATCTTGAGTTCTTAACGCTCCTTCAATCCTTTTGTCTTAAAGCTTTCACTCATTCAAGCCTCAAGTCCATTTTCACGTAGAACATCTTTATTATACTCTTTATAATACTAATAATCAGCACGATGCAATACTCGCTCGTCCTCCTTGCCCTGGCGGCGGCTGCTACAGCAAACCCACTGAAGCAAATTGTTGCACGACAGGCTGTTACTGCCTCAATTGCTCCTGACGCACCAGCACCACCAGGGTGCACAACCTCAGCCTCTGGCTCCTACGGCGTAGTCGTGCACAACGTCTCTACCACTGCTGCACCAGCAAAGAGACAGGCCACACAGATCGCTGAGTAAGTACCCCAAAACATCGCATGAGAAGACGCGTCAGGATACTGATACTATACGCACTAGTGGCCAACCTCAAATCACCCACGCCTCCGTCTCCATGATCACGGATGGCCAAATCCAAGTCGGCATGCAGACCAAGGTCCTAATGCCCGTCGCCAACCAAATCACCGACGGCCAAATCCAACTCCAAACCACCATGGCCCCTGTCACTGAATTCAGCGACGGCCAGGCCCAAGCCCCCACCATCGCCACCGCAACTGCAACCGGCGTATCCCAAGCCCCCGACGCCCAAATCGTCGCAACCACTGCTCCAGCGGCCCCAGCCACTACCTCCGCAGCCGCAGCTGAATCCTCAAGCGCCCCCATGAAGATGGTCGCATGCGATGCACCAGGTGAGCTCGCTATCACCCTCGACAACGGCATCCTCAAGGATGCTAAGCAGAGGACTGGATACATTGCGTCGAACTTCCAGTTACAATTCGATGGACCCCCTCAGGCTGGTGCTATCTATACTGCTGGTTTCACTGTCTGTGGAAACTCTTCGCTCGCGCTGGGTGGATCGAACATCTTCTACCAGTGCTTGAGCGGTAGCTTCTACAATCTTTATGATCGCAAATGGGCGGCGCAGTGCTCGCCTGTGACGATCTCTGCTCTGCAATTGCAACAGTGCTCGTAAAGAGTTGGGTCTGGTCGGGATACGAGATGAGGGTTTAGAATGTGAGGGTTTAGAGGGGGAGGAATAATGGGCGGGACGATGGGTTTATGGAGATGGATATTAGATTCGAACATGTGGCTTGGATACAATGATCACCGTCATACCAACTCTTTGCACATATTCTCGCCTGTGAGCGACTATTGAATTTTTGGGATGCGTTCACGAGGAGGGTGTTTTGGTTCACTGCGCGTCTTCTAGACTATTGTTTGATCTTGGCCGATATGGGACGAACCAGGCCTTCGCGCAAATATGTATAGTAATTACGGTGAAGCACAAATTGTATTACACATTCCATGTTTCATCAATCACAATAAACATCCTGATACATCTGCCATGTGCTTCCCCTGTCTCTCGCTTGGCTTCTACCAATCTCCGGGTCTCGGCTGGTGGATTCTCTATCAAATTTAATGTGGTACTACTTCAAATGTTTAACGTGTCACCTTGGCAGTGATCGAATCACCCTAGCATTATGACTGAAAGGAAAACGTTTTCTCTTCTTCCACTGGCTTAAAAGCTATGCGACGAGCACGCTACGGGCATTCTCCACTATACATGATACTTGACTACTTGCAGCTCGAATTTGTTGATGAAACACTACACAGCTTCCCTACGTTAGCATTTCCGTTTCTCCCCAGGCGCAAATTCGGAGCGACTTTGTCGACTGCTGACCCTGGCCATGGCTCTGGCGGCCTCGTCGACGAAGGCCGAGGGGTTCTGGTTCAGCCACAAGCAGTCTTAATTACGGAAAGCCATTCGTTGATGCCTTCTTTTCTGAGCTCTGAACATCTTGTAGAATGGCAGCCTTACGATGTCAACGCAATGGTCATGTTATTTCGTTACGAGGCACGCCCTTGCCAAGATAGTTGTCAATGAGAGCCCTAGGGCTACCCCAGAGCCGCCCCTAGGAGATCCCTATTCTAGCGCCTAAAGTCACTCATTGACAAACTTTTGTGGCAAGAGCGCTGGGAATTGGCCTCTCCGATCTGCAACAGTTGCTCTGAAGATTTGGGAGACCGCTTACCACCATGTACCAAGAACCTTTGGGGGCGAAGGCGGTTGTCGCGCGCAAGGCGCACAATAACGTCAGATCGTTTCTTCCAAGCGGGTTTAATAATACGTTTATTCATCGGCGCTAAGTACGTCATTGAGGCCATCTTCCCCTCGTCCCTTGAACATGTACATTTTCTTAGAAATCATTAGCATCATTGTGGGGGAACCTAACATACTTTTCACTAAACCGTACTTGACATCTCGTCTTCCAATGGAAGACTGTCTTTCGAACGGATGGCGCGGAGGCGATTCACTTGTGGAGGAATCCAGCAGAAGAGATGCCGGCTGATGGCGTCTATTTACGTAGTCAAGCGTAGGGTTGTCGTTGCTTACCTGATCATGATATCTAATCTTGAAGGTTACATTTTGATATAATTCTTCCCTTTCATCATCTCTACGTTTTACATGAAAGAAAAATCTAGCAAAGATGGGTTCGCTAGGAGTACACAGCGATGTGTCCATTATCGACATCCGCCAAGGAGGACTTGACTTCTCTATCATCGACGACATGCGTAAGAAGCTCAATCCAGGCAAAGGAGAAGAGAAAGAAATGCCGACACTATTGCTTTATGATGAGCAGGGTCTCAAGCTATTCGAGGACATCACCTACCTCGAAGAATACTACCTGACGAACGCTGAGATCGAAGTGCTTATCGATCACGCCGACGAAATAGCGAAATCTATTCGTCCAGGATCTCAGGTGGTTGAACTTGGAAGCGGGTATGCCTGTCATAGCCTGCGATGATCCCAAGGGCGTCGAGCAAAAAGCGAGTTCACTCGAGGTTGCAAATACTGATCATCCCATAATAGCAATCTTCGCAAAGTCAATGTCCTTTTACAGGCCTTTGAGCGAGCTGGAAAGGTCATTGACTACTACGCACTGGATCTATCAGAGCCAGAACTAGAGAGGGCTCTCGCCACGATCCCAAAGGATTACAAGTATGTGCACTGTCATGGGCTTTTCGGGACCTACGACGATGGACTTGCCTGGTTGAAGAAACCCCAGAACGCGGAGAAGCCGAAATGCATCCTCTCGCTGGGTTCTTCAATCGGCAATTTTACTCGCCCAGAAGCAGCGGACTTCCTGAAGGGCTTCTCGAAAGTCTTGAGAGATCAGGATACCATGCTCATTGGCTTGGATGCCTGCCAAGACAAAGACAAGGTATACCACGCCTACAACGACAAGGAGGGCAAGACGCATGAGTTCTGGTTCAACGGCCTCAAGCATGCTAATAGGCTTATTGGCAAGGAGGTCTTCCACCCAGATGACTGGACGGTGATTGGGGAGGTTGATGAAGTTGCAAACCGCCATCATGCATTCTATGCGCCTGTTAGAGACGTCGTGATCGAGGGAACACCAATCAAAGCTGGCGAGAGGGTTAGGATAGAGGAGAGCTATAAGTACACTCCGCAGCAAAGTAGTGACCTCTGGTCACATGCAGAACTGATGCCACTGGCAAGGTTCGGTAATAAAAGCAATCAGTATCGTAAGTCAGCCCCGCATAACGGCTTGCGCCAATCGTTTTCACTCCCAACATATCAAGAACTTCTCAGCCTCATGTGATGTTGTGCACCTGGCAGCTGTTTGCCAAGTATATCTAAACCACTTTCAGTCTCGGTACCGCACTTTGAATCCTTTGTTACATCATACATCGATACCTTTATGCAACCACAAATTCGTTCCCATTTAAGCCTGATGAACATCTAGATTAACGGAATACTAACAGAAATGGCTCTAGATTTGCATGTGGTCTCTAGGCCAACCTTTTCTTACCCTCTCAAAGCAGTCGAGTATGCCGCTCATCCGGTACCGTCTCTTCAAGACTTCGAACAACTTTGGCGAGCATGGGACGTCGTGTCACGGTACATGATACCAGAGCAGGAGCTCCATTCGAAACCGATTAAGCTCCGAAATTGCTGCATCTTCTACCTTGGGCACGTTCCAGCTTTCTTCGACATTCATCTCACAAGAGCAACTGGAGATGCGCCGACCAAACCGGCTCTTTACCAGAAGATGTTTGAACGAGGCATCGATCCAGATGTCGAAAACCCCGAGAATTGTCATGCGCATAGCGAGATCCCAGAAGAGTGGCCGCCAACTGATGAGATCCTGGCTTACCAAGAACGGGTTCGAGATCGCGCAAGATCGCTCTACGGAAGTGGAGTGGTTGAGGCTGATCGAAAGATCGGACGGGCTCTGTGGCTTGGATTTGAGCACGAAGGTAAGACGATTTTCAATGATTGAAGATACGACCGAAAAGAATATTGACGTACTTTGAATAGCCATGCATCTAGAAACGCTCTTGTACATGCTCGTCCAAAGCGACAAGACTCGCCCACCTGCTGGTATGGCTCCGGATTTTGAGAGTTTAGCCAAGCAAGCGAAAGAAGCTGCCGTTCCCAATGAATGGATCAAAGTCCCTGCCAGCACCATCCGCGTGGGTATGAACGATCCAGAAAACGACGAGGGACCTGACCGGTACTTTGGCTGGGACAACGAGAAGCCACAGCGCACTATCGATGTTCCAGCTTTTGAAGCTCAAGCCAGACCCCTTACAAACGAGGACTATGCTCGCTTCCTCGACCAGACGAGCAAGAGTTCCATACCGGCTTCCTGGATGCTCAAAGGAAACCACTCCTCCAAGCCCACAACTAACGGACAATCTCACATCAATGGCAACAGCACCTACCTTAATGGCGTTAGCCCCCGCCTAACGAACGCCTACCTAAAAGACAAATCCGTCCGAACCGTCTACGGTCCCGTTCCCCTTGAACACGCACTAGACTGGCCCATCTTCGCCTCCTACGACGAACTGGCCCGCTGTGCCGCGTGGATGAACGGCCGCGTCCCCACAGCCGACGAAGCCCGCAGTATCTACAACTATGTGGATACTAACAAGAATAAACATACTGACAGTATCCTTACCAGAAAGGTATCCGCGGTCAATGGACACTTGTCTAACGATGGCGTGGAGATCTCGCCTCCAGGACACCATTCAAGTGAAGACGCCAAGGGCGTCAAGGGGAGGCTTGATCCAAAGGAGTTTTTTGCGGATCTGGAGGGGTGTAACGTGGGATTCAAGAAATTTTGTCCTGTGAGCGTCACGCAGAATGGAGGAGAGCTGAGCGGCCAAGGGGGTATCGGTGGGGTTTGGGAATGGACGAGCTCGGTGCTAGAGAGGTGGGAGGGGTTTGAGGCTATGGGGTTGTATCCGGCTTATACCGGTATGTGGTGCTCTTCCGAGAGTGGCAGAGGTGCATCAGCTGAGGGTGAGCAGATGACTTCTTTGATGGGAAGCACAATATCGTTTTAGGTGGCTCTTGGGCTACCCATCCGAGGATCGCAGGGCGGAAGAGCTTGTGAGTCAAGATTTTCCTGTGCTAACAGTGATTAAAAAACTTACACAAGACCAGCGTCAACTGGTACCAGCGGAACTACCCCTACGCGTGGTGCGGAGCGCGCTTGGTCCGAGATATCAAGCAATCGTCCGAGAGATCTTTGTGCGACTTAGGGTGACCACGTTATTTTCAAGAGAGTGTGAACGGCTGGTCTGTGCGTGACTTTCAACAAGTCTATCCTTTGAAGCGTTCAGACAAGATCTATTGACGAATCAACTTCGTTCAACGAACATGGCAATGCAACCTTATGAAGACTTGTGATGTGATATTGCCTCGGTCCGGTGAGACAGAAGGAATCGACCATATTGAACTGATGAATGAGAATTGTGCTGCTAATTTTAGTATTGGAGCATGTGGTTTTTGTAATACATGACTTTTGCCTCCACTGCCTTGGTCTACCAGTGTCACTGCGGCTCGCTAGGTGGAACGGCCGTCCGATCCAATCCTTCACTCTAACCTGCAACACCCCAGCCAAAGCAGCGCCACCAAATGTCTTCGAGAGCACTGGCATTGTTTTCGGTAAGCCTTATCCAAAGCACAATAAAATTCGTATGCTTATGGAGTTGGATGTCGTTATCTGTGTCGGCGGTGAGGCGCTTGCTGACTTGGCAAAATCGTACATAGATCACTACGTAATTCAGGGACCTTGTGGCGTACGCCTGACAGTTGAGAGCGGGAACCAGAGAAACGATTGATGAAGAGCTGAGGCAAGACAACCTCAGGAACGGTCTGATAAGTACCGGTGGGGCAAACAAGGCAAGAACGAGGCAACCAACACTAACCATTTAAGGCAGAAAATGACTACAAGTGAGTATATAAGCGTTTTCAATCTCCCATGATCAAAACGATGAATTGAGAATCCAGAAGCTGTATGTCAAAGTCCGCCTTGATGGCGGAGTAAACGGCCAGATACAGGAACGGTTGGCCCCTCCCCCTCTGTACTACCCGGGCTTTAACCCACAGATTGCGAACGAAATGGCCTTTCAGAATCGGTAAAGCCTTTGACTAAGTCTACCGCTCATCACATTGGTAAAATGCACCAAGCTCGGTGTCATCTACTGGATGGACTCGGCATCCGACCACTTGATTCACAGGGAAAGCTCCTCCGTCCTTGATGGGACCTCGATCGAGGCGTTATGTTCATGCATTTAGTATAATAGTATAATATGTGGAATGGTCGAGGCTCGTGATAGATAGTGTTGTTCGCCCAAGCTTAACAGAAGCAGCCAATTTGGTCGAAAGGCAAGCACTAGGAACCTTGGTAAGCTTTTCCGCTAACGGCATATGCTGCTCCCGTTGACCTAAAAACTTACACTCTATGAATCAATTTCCAGGTCAGAAGCACAAAGGCCATTTGATGCACATTCGTCAGCATATATGGCGAAAGTGGATTGCTCCATCGTACAGCAGTGCGCAACATGCCAAGAAAGTTGTCAGAGATATCAACCTTTCGTCGGAACATCGTTAGACTCTAACAACATACGATTGATCTCTTCCACATCTATTGGGAGGTACCCATTCTTCCATGTATTTGAGACTCGTCACCACGATGCAACGACCCGTTTTCTTTGTTTACCTCCGAGACAACCTGCGCGTTTCCTTCGAGCCCCACAACACGAAGTATTCACTGCCTTGCCACAAAATATACGTAACCAAATTTCCTTTGCCTGGGCAACCCTTGATTTGTCAAATACCTCCGCCTGCATCACATCCTTGCAATATAAAATCTTCACACACAACCTCCCTCCTCAGAAATTGTCCAAACCAAATTCGAACATTCCCCAACGAGCATACAGCTTCAGCTACAACTACTGCCTAAGCACAACAACGCTTCTGTACTTCAAAAGAATTAGCCATAAGCTCTAGAAATCAAGCAACACAGTAGCATTATGGGCATGGCTGTTGGATTTCTTTACCGCTGGGAGGTAAGTCAACCCCGGCCAGTGATCTTACCGGATGCCTTTAATAAGAAGCTGACGCGGGTTTACAGGACCACAATCATGGTTTAGGTATATCTACTTTACATCCGGCGGCCAAATTCTTCCGGACCTGGCAGCACTGTTACTGACATAACCTTCTAGAACACAAATGTGGCACGTGCGCAACTGTTCTCTCAAGTCCACGCGCCAAAAAGACTTGCTTTGGCATCCATGAGGAAGTGTGCACCAGATATCACAAGACGCTGTTCTACGTTGGTGAATCTTCATTGCTCTACATTACTGCTACTTGGGACTCTACTAATGCGTGTTGATCTACAGGCCAATCTCACCATTGTGACGCGTATGTTGAACTCTTACCCCACCAAGAACCACCTTTTGCTAACACGTAGATAGTTGCCACAAGTGCATTGAGCTCCATGATAAGCGCCATCGCGAAATTGCTACCATCGTCCAAGCCATTCAAAGGCTGGAGGGAGAGACTAATACCGAGGCAAGTCCATTGCAAGACAAAAACAGGAAGGATAGAAAAAAGAATAAGGAGAACATAATCAACCTTAGCCAGGGAATCAAGGAGGTAGATCTTGACCAAGAACCAGATTGGGATGACGGATCAAGCAGCACTCTGGTTCCAGAGGAGGTACAGGAAAGAAAGCAGATGTGGAATGGCGAGAACAGGAAGGCTGCGAGAGATGCAAGGAAGGTGGCGAAGAATCAAACCCGCTTCAACGTGATCACCAAGGAGGAAATGGAGAGCGTCCAGGAAGCTCTGCACCCAGAGATGAGAGAGGCCGCCGAACGAGCAGACCAGGTTCCAAATGGCCAAGGACTGGCTGATAATGACACCATTGATCAAAACATCACTTTCAATAGTCATTGCTTCAAGTATGGAAGTCTTCGCCAAGGCGTCCGTGACAAGAAAATTGCCAAAGCCAATGATCCTAGGAGCCCAGATCCCAAGTCTCCAGAGGAAGAACGAGCAATTCTCGAACCTGTCCTGGCAAGCCTTGGTGTTCGCAGCGACGTTCCCAAGGCTACCAAGGAGCGCAAAAACCTGTATGCCAGGCTCCGAACAGCCATCGCTGGGGATCTTGAGGCCTTTGAAAATGAGCAAGCGGAGACTATGAAACGTATGGCAGGGTACTGGCGTTACGTCAACAGGCGCACCTATAATCAGATGGTCCGCAACAACGAGCTTTGGGACTGGGCTACAGGCCAGAAGCTGCCCGAGGTTGAGGAGGAGAGCGATCTCGAATCTATTCAAGAGGAAGATGAAAGTGAGCCAGACTTGACGGACGCATCTACACCAGCTACGACGCCTATAGGACGCTCGAGCCCATACAATTGCTATGATGCTGATTTCGACCTGCCAGATGGGACGCCAATCAAGATGGGAAGATTCTTCGGAGCCAGCGATTGGGTTGAAGAAGAAGAAGATCCGAAGACACCCACCCAGTCAACTTTCAGGCGTGCTCAAACAGATTGGGAAGATGACTTCGATACGACATCAGGCCGTCTCAGCAATCTGCATGTTCCAAAGCTTAGTATCAACACCGGGCACTATCCAAATTCCACTGCAACATATACCATAATTCCTCCATCCCTAGAGAACAACAAAGTCGAAGCCATTGCGAATGGACTCCGCAATCCCTTGGACGGACCCTCCATCCGCCATCCAAAAGCCCCCCTCGCCCGCGTAATGCTTCACGCACAGACTCCTGATACTCCTTCTCCCACCTCCGCATTCGAGGGCACCAAAGATACTCGCGTCGGAGGCCAGCTCGCGCACGATGCCTCGCCCCCAAAGCTCCAAAAATGTCACCGCGAGCCAAAGCCCTTCCGCGACATAGGTATAACAATCCCACCAATCACAACCAACGTCTACGGTCACCTCGACCGCGAGCTGCCAGCACCCTGCGAAGAGAGGAAGAAACAGCCCCATCCCCTTCACAGAAACGTGATGAATATCACCATCGCAGCGCCCAAGCCTATGGCCGCTGAAACGGGTTGGCAGATTAAGGGGATGAAGGGCCGGGCGAAGAAGAATGTTTTCCCACCCATGCCAGTGAAAGGGGTGGCGATGAAGAAAGTGGTGGCTGCTAATGTCGCTGCTGCTAAGGCGGGAGCAGGGATGAATTTCGCCGAAATGTTGAGGAAGGGGTTGTAGGACCGCGGGGAATGCGTGAGGAATATTGCGTGCAGGTCATGCCAATTTTTCGATTCAAATGTCTTCGATACAGGGCAGTCAGCTTGCGTTTCTTTCAAGCTTGCATGCCAGATTTTTAAGAAGGTTCTTCAGTCTTTCGACATACTATCGTGCAACATCACCACTTGTTCACAATCTTTCCTTCAAGCGTGCGTCTATAGATAGGCTTGCCTACTCTATGGACGTGATATGCTACATCACTCACGAGCGACGCACATCACGTCCGAGCAAATGGATGATTGCGAGGATATCGCTTCTACCTTATCGTTCAAAAGCAGAGAAGAATAGAAAGAAGAAAATAGCGCTGAAGACGGCTTATTTTCGGGAATGGTGCTGGCGGACTGATGCACAGAGCTCGTGGGATTGTCATAGCTTTGTTTAATCAGATAGGTGGGGTGGATTGGATGTCGAAGGCGTCATTAGGTAGTGGTTTCATGTTGCTTGCACTTGTTTCGTTTAGATGGAATTCTATGCTCAATTTTAGATTTCGTAAATGATTCCGGATGGAATTATGGGATGGGTATGATGATGTGATCGGATTTTGATCGCGTGGTATGCACGTGTACTCCCAAAGGGGCAACGCACGTGATGCACGACGAATGTTCTGGGTATCATAATGTCCAAGACGCTGGATCTTCAATACAAGCACTTGATCTCTGCAGGAAAATTGCGGCTAGTGGGTATCTCAATATCCAAAAAGCTAAAAGCTCAGACAAGGAAGATGGGTATCTCATCCACGCCTACTCCGCCATCACTCTTCTTTCGTTCTCTCTCTGCTCTCTCTCGCCGGACTTTTCGCCGTCTTATCGCATCCTTGTCAAGTATAGAAAGCCGTGGTAGTTCTGCCGGCTCTTTTTTGACTGGTGGAACTGGGATCCGCGGAGGTGGTGGGTCTGGCGGCTTCGATGTCGGTGTAGATGTAACTTTTGGGAGGGGTGACATATCGAGGAAAGATCTTCGAGGTAGCTTGCGGGCTGGCGATGACGGTCGAACTTGTGCAGCTCGAGTGGGTGGCGGTGGAGCGGCTTTGTGAACCCGAGCTGCAGGTCTGGAGATAAGTGCAGGTGGTTTTGATGGGGCGTGTGAGGTTGCACGAACGGGGGCGTCAAGATCGTCGTCTGACTCAGATGTAGAGTCATTCGCTAGCTGGGGTGTTGTGTTTCTGACTGGTGTAGTCTTCGTAGTTCTGGACTCGAATAGGCCTGTTGGTTTCTCAATCGGCTTTTCAGGCCTCTTCAGACCCGCGGCTGCTCTTGTGTAAGACACAACTCCTTGTAATCCAGTCAAACCCGTGAGATTCTTCTTGGGAGATTTCGTCATGAAGCGCTGCAACTGGGTCCCTTGCCAGGGATCATCGGTCCTCCCCTCGTTTTCGAAGTCGCTCTCCTCACTCTCGTCTGCTGCCTTCGACACCGGCTTTATGATAGCCTCGACCCCTGCCTTCGCTTTCAACTCCTGGGCTTCTGCCTGTTTCTTCTTCTTTGTCTCGTCTCGCATGGTAGTTACTGAGTCTGTAGGGCGAGATATGCTCTTGATAGTCGACACGTTCCGGTTCTTCGCTGCATTCTTGAGGCGGACGTATTCAGCGTGGTGGAGGTGCTTCGTGAATTGCTGAGCGACTGCATGAAACTCGTCCTCTACCATTATATAGATATCGTCCTTGTCTAGGCCAGGCCGCATGAATTCTTCGGATGGGGGTTCTGGGGGTGGGGAAGTCGAAGGCGTTCGCTCTAGGCAGTATTAGCCAGAAAACCCGGGACTTAGGACAAGTGAACTTCTACCTGCTCTTATTGCTGCTTGTCTCCTCTTGTCCTCAACGGCACGGTAGGAGGCATCATCTTCTGATTCTGAGTCTGGGTCGATATTTCGCTGCCGCTTTTGCGGTCTTGATCTAGAGGTCTGGACTGTGGTTGCTGATGCTGCTGCTGTGTTCTTTAGCCATGGTAGAGTCCTGGCCATGTTGACACCAGTACACGACCTCGTAGCTCACAGTGTAGCTGTCTTTACCGAGCTACTAGGTGTTTGAGGCCATGCCAAGATCACGCCAAGATCGAGGCATAAAGTAATTTGAGGCGACGAACCTCGGACTTTCCATTGTCACTCCATCACCGTGTGCGATGGACGACACGCAGCTCATTCTATTTATTGTGCAAAGATTCGTGGCTCTGCATTGGCTCTGCGATAGCTGTACACAGTTGCAGGGCCCGTGGGCTGTGAACGTTTCACCCGATACCTCGACGCTGTGCTTCTTCAAGCATGTCCTACTTAATTGCGTCTGGGAGGCATCACATCTTCGAAATCTAAATGTCTGACTGACTTTTCTTGCCTCCTCTGTGCAAGGTTGACGTTAAGAATGGACCCATTTTCTATCTCTGCGTTCATTTCTGGACTCCTTGTTGCAGTCGAGCTGATCGTCTCTGCCACTTACAAATATTGCGAAGCCGTGAAGGACGCGAACAAGGATATCAACCAGCTATGCAGCGAATCTTCGCCCTCAAGGCTGCCCTTAAATATGTCAAGATCAATATAGACAAATCTAAGGATCTAGACAATGACGGAAAGGCCACTTCTTACACATTCTCTTCACTACTTGTTGGAACAGAGAAATACAGAGGAATGATTTCCACAACCGAATCGTTTCTTACGGACCTATTGAGGAAATTTGACAAGCCTCTGGGCGTATGAATGCGATGTTGCATAGCTTGAGTTTGCCACTGAAGAAGGAAGATATCAAGAATGAGCTGCAGCGACTGGGAAGGCTGAAGTCCTACTTCATACTTCCAACGACCACTGATGGTTTGTAAGCAGAATGGGGAACCTGCCTTAGGATTCACTACACCCAGGGAGCTTTCTAAATTGATATGTATCGAGGTCTGCTCCCTTGCACATACTCTTGATGCTCGGCAATATGAGCATGATGGAGTTGCTCAAGATATGACCTCGAAGGTTCTTCATGTATACTGGAAGCTGAACAAGAAGTCAAGAAAACTTTCGTGAGGCTGTGATTCGATGGCTGGCCCCTTACAATCCGATCACATCGTACCGGGCAGCTCTTGCCTCGGATCAGGCTGGGACAGGCCGATCGTTTCTCGATGGGCCATTTTGCGAGTGGATATCGGGAGTCCTAGCTGAATAGCTCCTATTATTGCGAGGCAAAACGTGTGTCGGCCTTAGACATATTTGGCGTTACTTTTTTACTGACCCTTTACACGGTTGGTATCGGCAAGACTACCTTAATGTATGCCCCTTAAGGAGGCAGATTTAATTATATAGTTGAACCAATTTGACACTTTTAGGTCTGCTGCTTTCAGCGAGACTCACTTGCATGGCTCTGGTGGCGGTGCTTTTGCCTCAGCATACTTCTTCTGTTCGTTCACCGCTTTGTCTTCGCAAGAGCCTATGAACCTTTTCGGATATCTACTAGTCCAGTCGTGCAGTGCAGAGCCAAGCTTGTGGGACGACATTGATACTAAATATCGTATCGAAGAGAGCAAATACCCTTCCAGTCCAGCGAGACTTAGCCTTGCCGATATCGAATTCATGCTCCACGGCGTCTACAGAATTTTGCCATCACTCCGTTTTTGTGTCGATGCCGTCAACAAAAGCAGAGATTCCCTGCTCATACTATCTACACTATAGAGCTTAGCCAAGAGTAACAACAACCTGCGGATCATTATCTCGAGCACGGAAGAGCTCGTCATGCCACTTCTGCAACCCAATGTACCGTCATCACTCAATATATTGATGACTTCAGGTACGGTGGGTGGCGATATAAAACAATACGTCGAATGCTGGCTTGGTCAATACGAGCGACTTCGTGATCTTCCCGCTCGCTTGAAAGACGACATCAGATCTAAGTTACTATCAAGATCCGATGGCGTGTGGGTATTCTGCACCGCATAAATACCCACCATCAGGCTGACAGTGGCCAGTTTTCGATGGGTACAGTGTCAGATGCAATCGCTTGTGCTGCAGAAAATTCTTGTTGGGGTTCAAGCTGCTCTTGACGCCGTCCCGGCCACACTTGAGCAAACCTATTGCAACATTCTCCTCAGGACTCCATTAGAGGATCCAGATCCGCTAAGCAAGCGTTCTTGTGGCTGGCTTTTTCCACAAGAGCTTTGGAGTTCGCGGAACTATGATCGTCGATGAGGCAACCAAGCGCGTCGACGAGGACGCCTGATTTCTCCGGCCCAAAGACCTTCTTTGGATCTGCTCAAGCCTTATCAGTCACAATCCAGGCCGTGCAAATGTGTGAGCTATCTGTGCTCTGGAAGTCTTGAAAATAGCTACTGCTATACCCCTACCGAAGTAGACACCAGATGCGACAAAACGCCATTGCTTGAATATGCCACTCATCGGCCAATGCACGCTCAATCCTTAGAAGAAAGTGACATCGACTACTTAACCAAGGATTTTCTCCTCCATTTCTTTGAGACTGCTCGACGTCCTCGCGGTGGTGCAGGCTTTTCTATACTTTACATAATTGGTTCTTGGGAAGTCAACCCCATGGTACAATGTATCTCGCTTTGGTCTCCACACCATAGTGAAAATGATACTCGCAGCGCAGGGCACTGGTGACCTGGAAGTGCGCGTTGGACATCGAGGTTCGAACCGCTTACACGCAGTAAGTGCATTTGGCAGCGTTGAAGTGGTTGAAACACTATTCGATGCGGGCGCTGATGCGCGAGAAGTCAATGAAAAAGGCGAATGTTGACTAATGGGCAATTGTCATGTTTGGCTCTCGCACTATTGTTCGAATCTTGCTCAAGGCCGGCGCTGATTCCAATATCAGAAATCAGAAGGGGGTTTCTACCCTTTACTTTGCCACCATGTATCGTAAGACACACTGTTTACAGGCGCTATTGGAAGCTGGTGCAGATACGGAATATATGGATGAGGAAGGTTCATATGCTGGTAGAGCGAGGGGTCAGGATCCCGAAATTAGTTGGAGGGAGCTGTGAGGAGCAGGTATATTGTTAAGAAGAAGGATTGATATCGGCTACCTTGGAAGCGGAAGGTGGATATCTTTCATCGATGGCATAACCCTTATGCATTTCATGTACTTAGACGAGAATAATCCACGGAACGAAATCCACAGCATGGCATTATTTTTCCCTTTATTGTTGGGATTCACAGCAGTAGGCCAAGTTGAGCATGCATGAAGTCACGCCAACTTATATAGCTTAGCCTATATGGGACCTGCTTCTGTCCCTTACCTTGTCGAGATCAAGAGCTGCGGATACTCTGCGATTGGTCCAAACCCAAATAAAACACCAACACCAGACCCTAAGCCAGAGCCCGAGCCAGATCTAGCGATGGCAACCGGTCCGGACCCAGAGACATTCAATGTTGTATCCACAGGATTACCTGAAGTCAAGCAGGGATAGCGGTCCGGTCCAGATTAGATATCTCTACTAAGGACCGGACAGTATCTTACTTACCGGACACGGACAATTACCACATGATTGCGCGCCTTGCTATATCAATTATTGGAGCGCTGCAGCTTAGGACGTTCTACTGCATAGTCAGGAAGCATAGTTGAAGGCCCAACAAGCAGCCTCAACAACCTAACGAAGAAAGACAAAGAGGCCACTATGGAAGTGGCATCCGCTGCAGAGCTAGTTCGACGCTTCAAGTTGGAGAAACTCCTGAACCAAGGTCTTGTATACCATCTCATGTAGAGGAAAGAAACGTACTGACAAAGTTGCACGTAGACCAAGGTGGACGTCGAGTCACCCTCCTTGGCTCAATCAATGGCATGCACGCATTGCTCACCGCCGAACGAGCAGCCTTCCCGAGCGATGTCAAAACACTGGAGGCTTTTCACGCTGCTCTCGCGGAAGTCAAAAATATAGGCGACAACGACATTTATCGTTGGTATCTCGCCTCTTCAGGCACCACCCCAGCGGCCCCGCCAGACCTAAAGTTGAACCTCATCTACCCGTGTACAAATAAGCATATCAAGAAATACGCCCCTCAAACAGTCCGCATGGTGACCGAAACCCCCGAAATCTACGCACGATACGTCCGCCCGTATATGCAGAGAATGCGAGACGAAGGCCGCCTGAATTGGGTCTTCAATATCATTGAAGGGCGCGCAGAGCAAGAAGACGTCCTGCTACGAGACCCAGGCCACGGCTCTGGGGACGATGAGCGCTTCCTGCTCACGCCAGATCTGAATTGGGATAAGAAGACTGTTACGAGCCTGCATTTGCTTGCGTTGGTGGAAAGGAGAGACATCTGGAGTTTGAGGGACTTGAAGAAGGGGCATGTGGTGTGGCTCAAGCATTTGCGGGAGAAGGTGCTTGAGGCTACGGTGGGGTTGTATGAGGGGTTGGAGAGGGATATGCTGAAGCTTTACGTGCATTGTGAGTTGTTTATGGTGCCGATGATTTGGGGTGCTGAGACTAACAACCGTTAGACCAGCCGACGTACTACCATTTTCACATCCACGTGGTGCACGTCATGACCGAAGCCACTAGTACGCAGTCCACAGGCAAGGCCTTCGGCTTGGAAAATCTCATCTCGCAGCTTGAGTCCATGGCTGGAGGTCCAGAAGCTAGCATGGCAGACGTAGATCTAACATACTATCTCGGCACCCAGAGTGATCTTTGGACTGAAATCTTCCTCCCTCTCAAAGAGGGCAGGAAGAGCTAAAAACCTCGATGGAAGAGACACCCCAGAAACTGGGGCATTTCTGTGGTTTCAGAAATTTGCTGGGAAATCTAGCATCGTCTAATTCGACGAGATCCAAGGTGCCTTGGACCTAGGAGCGTGACCGTTCTCTCCTCCCCCAGTGTAAAGATGGGGGCGCAAGGCTCAAAAGAAGCCTAGTGTCGTAATGACGTTGGGAGGACATCTCCCCTTACGGCCCTCAACCCAAAAAGTGGGTTTTGGATAGGAGAAGGCTTTCTGAGTAGGTTCTAGAACCTGCAGCTGGCTTCACTGTCGGTGAAGCCTGCTTACGTTCCTCGGGCATTCGAGATTGAGCTGACGTATTGCAGGGCGAGCGGGTCACAAAGACTTCTAGGACTGCCTGCTGCCACTCCGATTCTTACCGCTATGCGGATCTCCTCCATTGGTTTGGTCTTGGTTGATGTCGTTTCAGCTTCTCCTTTGGCACTTCCACATGCCCAATTTCTAAAGCATCTCAGCATGCACGTGCTCCTCCTCACGAGAACTTCAACAATCTCGCTAAAAGCCATCAACGAACAGACGCTTCAACAGTCTGTGGAAAGCAATAGGCATCTCAACATGCTTCTTCAACTATTTGATATTTGGTAAGCGTCATACACTCTTTAGGTCAATTCAAACAAATTCTAGCCTTTCTCAAACACATGATTTCCATCCCTCCTCTTATCCGCTACCTTCCTTTTCACTCTCCTCCTCCTTTTAATCTTCCTCTTTCATATCTTCTTTATTTCACCATCCCCCTCTCTAATACCTTCGTTTTCACCTTCTTCCTCTATACCTCCATCCTTTCCAGCCCCGTCCTTTTCACCCCCCTCATTTTTACCCATATCCTCTTCGCCCCCGTCCTTCTCACCCTCTCCCTTTTCACCCTCTCCCTTTTCACCCTCTCCCTTTTCGTCCTTATCCTTATCCTTATCCTTATCCTTTTCATCTTCACCTTCATCTTCATCCCTTTCGCTCTCCCCTTCTTCACCCTCATCCTTTATATCTTCATTTCCTTCACCCTTCCCCTCTTCATCCATATCTTTTTCATCTTTATCTTCACCCCCATCCTTTATATCTTCGTTTCCTTCACCCTTCCCCTCTTCATCCTTATCTCCCCCACCACCCCTCCCCTCACCCTTCCCACCCTTCTTACCCTCCTCCTCATCCTGTTCCATTATAGTCGGTTTCACTTCTTGTCTCCATGACGACCGCCTTTCCTCCCGCTCCCGCCTCTCCCAATCTATCTCTTCGGCACTCCTTCTCCCCCCTCGCCTACCCCTACCCTGGACAACCCTAGGAACAGACCCATCACTATGCCTATCCCTCCCCCCAACATTATCCTCCGCCTCTTCCCTCGCCTGCTCCTCCGCAAGGCTCTTCCTATAAGCCTCCCACCCATTCCTTTGTGCAGAACCCGACGACTGCCGCTGTCGTCCCCCTCGCCGTTGCGGCCGAACTGAAAACTCCGAATTAGCATTCGGGCCGCTAGGCACTCCACCGAAATTGCCAAACACATCCGTTTCAAAGCCCGCAGAACCCGGGGTGCGTGCGGACCGTGGTGTGGATGAGTTTCCGAGCATAGAATCGGCAATGGAAGATTTTGGTACCGATCCATCACCAAATGCTCTGAGATTCCCAATAGCTGTTCTTTGGAGGGATCCTTCGCCGGTTCCTCGCAGACTTCCTCCTGCTGAGTGCAAAAGGGAGCCGGAGCTGGAGCCTTTCAGGGCGGATTTGATGGGCCTGGATGGTCGCGGCTCTGGTATTGCTGGTTTCTTGAATTTCAGTGCGGCTGCTTTGGCTGGGCGCGTTGGGGTAGATGGGATGGAGATGGGTGGGAGAGCTGGTCGGCGAGATCGGGTGGAGGCAGTCGACTGTCCTGAACCGATGGAGCTAGCGGAGCCCACTGAGGAGGCTGGATGGTGGCTGCTTCCTGCTACTGATGATGGTGGCGAGAAGGCTTGGATTTCGTTGTTGAATGCTACGGATCGTCCTCTTTGAGAGTCATCACCGGGCGACCCAGCTTCTGGCGCTATTGGGCTCTCCGGGTCCCCAAGACTAAAATTCGATGACGATTGTTCTGGCAGCGGAGACCGCCCAGGGCTCACACCATCATCCTGGCCCTGAAACAAGGGCGTAAAACCCGCTCTGCCAATTTCACCGTCGGCAGCGGTAACTTGCGCATTACGCTGAGATTGAGACGGGCTGTGGAAAGAGAGGGGGCGGCCGCTGTGAGGTGTCCGTAGAGATGGACTGCCGAATGGGGAGGTGCCGACGATTGGTGAGCTGCGTTGGTGGTGTGTTGACCAGCCAGAGGCGGTGGGGGGGAGGGATGATTTTACATCAGGGGCTGACGCGCGGCGCACTGTATCGTCTGACGTTGGGGGAGATCTTGGGAGGGGGAGAAATTCGAGGTCGTATCGTTCTGGGTCGGCGTTTCTTAAGCTTGGAAGAATGTCTGCCTCGCTCCGTGGTCGTGATCGCGGTGCTGAGTCGCTGGGGAGGGCTGGGTCAAGGGGTACTGAGGCATCGTTCCCATTCTCTTCCTCTACAGCGGTAGGCGTCGTTGGCGTCCCATCCACTTCGAGTGCTGCGCTCACGATTTCCAACCACTTTGTTGCGTTAAGATTGGAGATTTTGTATGGGCCCGGACAATCTTTGGCTCTTGAAAATGCTTCGTATGCTTGATTCCATTTTTCCTGGTGATGTAGAGCTATACCGCTAATATAGTAGCACCGACGTTTAGAGGCTAGATCTTTGGTTTCCTTTGCGAGTTCCAAAGCCGCTGCGGCGTGCGATTCCAGCTTTTCCCAGTCTTCAAGGAAGGAAGTGACCAAGCAGCGAGCTAGGATTGTGTCCATGGTATTCCGGCGCAGGAGCTTGAGGCATATTTCGTAACCCTCTTTGCGCATAGGTTTCCTTTGAATGGGCTGCAACCTTAATGCTTCATCGTAGAATTGTTTTTGCCCTCGGATGTGTCGTTTGAGTTGATCGATTTCTCGGTGGAGGCCGATAACGCGCATTCTGTGGGCTTGGTCTTCCTCGGCGGCGATTCTTTGTTCCTCGTCCGAGGGAGGATCTTGGTAGATATTGACCTATAATGCTTGTTAGGGACTAGTATAAGGGTGATCTGAGGGAGTGCTGTCTTACTGGGCCATCGAGAGACATTATAAGTGGCAGCTCGCCAGGCTTTGGTTCAGGAATGGGCTCTGATTCAGGTACGGATGCCTCATGCGAGCCACTGGACATCCCCCAAACCCTGCTCACAACTGACCCCCCTCTGGCCCTTGCATTACCTACTACGCCACGAATCTCTTCCAAGTCCTCAGGAGATTCCTCTGGGCTGTCAGGCGAGTAGAGAGAGTCCTCGGACCTTGCATCTAACGCTGATCCAGGTTCCTCATCGTCAGCTTTTGGTGCAGCATCGCGGGTTTTGAGCGCTTCAACGAGGCGGCGTTGTAGCTGATTCACGACCAAGTCTCGGAACTCTGATACTTTAGTCTCGCGAGAGGCAAAAGACTCAGCTACTCTATCATCATCGTTCCAGGAGTCTTTGGGTACAGCCAATTCTAAGATCTTGACTTCTACCGTGAGAGACTCCTCTATTGGGAATTGGCATTCTTTAACCATTTCATCGAGGCTCTTGCCAGGCTGGAAATCTTCTGCCGTCTGAGCAGTGTGGACCAGATCTCGGAGTTTGGCAATTTCGGCATTGTCGTTCTCATCTGCTTCTACGCTGCCCGAAATGCTTTTAATGTCTTCTCCTGATCCATGATCCTCGAACCTTTGGGCGGCCCAAGAGATATGGCCTTCATCCAGAGGCATGTCCTGCTGTACCGTGATTGACGCAAGGATCTTTGCAACTTGTTCCTTCTTCAATGACTCCTGGAAGCGCATTTGTAGCTGTTCCCAGATCAAGGCTTTGCATTCTGCATAATCTTCGTCGCGAGAGGGCAGATCGTCCGGCGCATCTTTGTATATTTGGTAATCAGCCAAGTTCTGAAGTCTTTCTCTTATATCGAGTAGGTCCTCGGGCGAAAACTCGCCAGCGTCAATGAACAGTTCGCGGCGTTTCCCAGGCTCCAGTGGATCTTCCGCCTCCTGGAAGTCTTCACATAAATTGCGAAGAAAGACGCTTACTGAAACATCCTCTTCATCGTCCGTCATCTCACCGCCTGATGAAAAGTCCATATTCTCTTCCTCAACTCCAATTGCTGAAGTTTCTTGTCTCCGCACCTCCTGGAAACGCTTGTACAGCTGATTGAGGATCAATACCTTGCACTCTGCTTTTGCTACTTTGTAAGCAGCCATGTGTTTGTCTTGCACATCAGGGTCCTCATTCTGGTATTCTTGATCATAGGCCAGGTCTTCGAGCCTGCTCCGGATATCAACTAGCTCCGAGGGCGAAAATCTGCAGGCGTCAAGTACGATATCGAGGTATCCTTTGGACTTTAATAATTCAAGTTCAGTCATCTTTACGAGGTCATGCATTTTATTGAGGGAAGCGCTATTGAGTTGGTCGTCTTCCTCGGCATCATTCGACATCGCATTACTCAGCGAGCTGTCTCTGTTGACCCCATAGTTTGAGGCATCTGTCGTCGCACCCCTATCTTCACTGTCTCCCCCAACTGTCTTTACTAGACCCCGTTGACCTAGATGTTCGGAAATAGTATCGATTGCGTCATCAGCCTCTGGTCCAGCCTCTTTGAGAATTTTGTCGAAGGAGAAATCTGCCGATGTAGGTAATCGAGGACTCTCCGGCTTTTCGTCATCCCGACTGGCTCCCGAGGCAAGAGCTGCTGGTTTCACGGACCCGGACAGCTTGTTTTGAACCCACTGGCGGAATGACATCGCTGGTGGTGTTTTCTTATTAGTATAGAGAGTGGACCGCGAACGATGTTGTCCAACGTAGGCACGAAAGGAGCGCGAATTAAGCTACTGGCGCAGGCTTCACCGAATACAAGAAATCCAAAAGGTAACAATGTTTGAGTGGGCGATTCAATACTAGTCGCTGGCCTGTTGCGGCCAATTCTGCAGAACACGAACAAAGCACAACAAATACACTTACCTTGCAAGGATTCCGCAAACGGACATAGGTGAGACAACAGATTGATCTCTTGAGAACAAAGGGACAATGATGATATGATAACTACAATTAAGCATAGACTATTCTTGATTGTACGGCCGATTCGTCGTATATGAACTTGTCGTACTCCGAATGGCAAAAAAATCGAAAGTCCTTTGTTATGGATCGCTTCGGATCGCCTTCAGGCAACTCCCTTAGGAACTTTTCAGCCTTTTCCTTGCTTTCTACGATAGTCTGCGCGTGATCGTCGAGGTGCGATGCCAAGATGAACGACCATTTAGCGTTTGCATACTCGCAGAGATACAGGTAGCACATTCCTCTGTGGAATTGAGCTTTGCCAGCAAGTTCGTGGAGTCGCAGCTCGGAAGCAATCTGAAGGGCCTCTTCCGCGTACTTGAGCGCAACATGGAAGTTCTTGCCTGATGACTGTATCAGAGCCGAGTAGAGAAGTCTGGCATTGGTACGATGACGGTGGCCGAAATCAGCCCGTTCCAGCATTGTCGGCATCAGGTTGAGGGCATGCTGGAGGTTTCCATTACACCATTCCATCTCCACTGGCACCAGTGCTGGGTACAACAGAGGGGATGACCGTTTCCATGTGCCAATCCAGGATGCTTTTGGGACAGGATTCAACCATCGAGTAGAGTCATTCGCATAGAGCCGTGTGTGAGCGTTTGCGAGCAGTCTGTCAAGCTCGATGTTCTGATTCTCGAGCTCCACAATGGCTGTCTTGGCGTGTGATAGCTCTGTTCGAATTTCGTCTCGTTCCTTGATGATCTGCACGAGTTGGGCCTTGAATTCCTCCATGATGTTGGCGATTAGTACGGTATCTCAAGGTCTGTTTCGCGCGTCTGCAATTACTCTGGGATAGTGAGATATCGTAGATGTAGGATCGTTGTAATACCGTGGGAGAACGATGAGAATAGGTGCAGTAGAAAATTGCATGCGAGAAGGACGCAACAATTATATAGAACAGGGACAAAGGAATATACAAAGACGCTGTCTGAGGTTCTTAATCTCCATAGAGCATGGTCAATGCACCTCAAAGGCTTTGAATCCAATGGTCAACAAGTGCATTATGTACACCTAAAACATCCGCAATGACAGTTAAAGGAGCTGGTTGTAGCGCCTTGCCTTGCACAATGGTAGTCACGCCGTACCATGGTGACCTGTTTCGGTGATCTTCGACGGTACATCTTGTTTGTGTACATTCTTCTGGAGCCTTCCAACGTGTATGTGACGCTTTCCGAGCTGAGTTGGATGATCGCGTTTGTCGAATGGTATCCAGGTCAAGGTCCGCGAGGTGGCGAGTGCCGCAAGGCAAGCTAATCTACTTTGGGAATTTCTAGTTATAACGTAATCCCTGTCGAAAAAGTTGCTCCTCTGTCGATTGATGATATCAAGTAACGCCAAAATTGCTTCATACCACCAAGACTTTCACTTCTTCCTATTGCCTGTTTACCATTGCATCTGTGTATAACATCATCAAGGTTTTACAGGGCTGTCTTTAATCAATCCTTGTTTTGCACTTCACTGACCAAAGCATGCTCGTGCGAGCTTCGAGGCGACGCCTGCAACATGATGCATACCAGCAAGCTGCCGCCACTGTTGAGGGTATACACTTGCCATTTTTATGCCCTGCCTTGTACAGACATACAAGGCATCCCAAGAGAACGTCAAGCACCATTCCCACTGGGTCAACGGCCGGATTGAAGGATGCTAGAGCGCAGTGTGTATCCAGCGCCTCCCAACACCGCAGACACCTTGCATCTGCTGCTACTGCCGAGTCCTTGCCTCAATCAGACTATATTCCCTTCGATGGGTACAATTACAAACCACGCTCCAATGCACAGAATATTACTGCTCTCCAACCATTCGATCCTACTTCATCACCCTTAATAATCAACGACACGCTCTCGACCCACCCCAAAACTTTTCGCGCGAAGGATGCTATCAGCGGAAACCTCAATGAGATCCATCAAAACCTACACGCCTGTCTTCAGGTGGGCCGCCTCGAGCGAGCCGCGGCGCTCATGCGAAGGCTTAATCAAATATACAAGCCTGGCGCACCTGGACTATTAGCAGCGCACAACGAATATGTGAAAGAGCTTTCGTACAGAATATCTCAAACGAAGGATCAACACCTCTTGCAACATCTTCAGAGATGGTTTATTGTCGATTTGAAGGAAGCTGGCGTCGAGCCGGACGCCGAGATATATGCTTGGATGATCCAAGCTAGTCTTCAAACCTCAGGTTCAAGAAAAGATCGCACCGTCAGAAGATACATCAATCTCGCTAAGGAGGCGGGAATCTACGACGAGACCATGGATCTGCTCAACGACTTTCAGAAAGCCTTAGTATGTCTGTCCATTGATTCTGACGCATTAGCTGACTTCGCACTTCTAGGTCGCTTTATCGTACCATCCGAAACAAGCAGATGCACCTTATGCAGAAGCCCCAAGAACCTCGTCTGAATCACTCGGGGCCGTGTCCGAAGACGCGGCAAAGCCTGTATCGGAAGTCAGGCCAATGCAGCAGAAGGGCTCGGGACTTACTACACTCAAGAAGTCATTGGAAATGTTTAGGAACCCAGGGAACATAGATCTTTCAGAGTATGTGAAGGAATCAGATGCGACAGTTGAAGAAGACACGGAATTGTCTCATGAAGAGCGACAACAGAAGCGCCAAAGGCTGCTGGAGGCCAATGTACTGAACGCTGCTATAGATCGTTGGCGGGCTGAAGACGCGCATCTCAGGAGTATAGGCGTGAACAGCGGTCTTTCCGGGTCGACAATCGGCGCAATGATGTGGAAGTGGCATGAGAAGCTGGTGCCGACCATCAAAGACGACATACGCAAGTCTCATGAAGCTGAAAAGAAAGCCAAGAGAAGCAAAGACGAGGATAATTATTTGCAATGGGGTCCTTATCTACAGTCGCTTTCACCAGAGAAGATATCCGCCATTACTATCTTATCAGCAATGAAGACTTCTAGCACGGATGGAGTTGACGAGCGGGGGATCAGACTCCACCATGTCGTTCAAAGTATTGGAGATGCCGTACAAAATGAGAGTATTGCCGAACACATCAGAAAAAACAGACATAGATCTGATTGGAAAGGGCTCAACAACCTGGCAAGGGCACGCTCAAAGCATGATAACCTCACGAAGTTGATTCAAAGCTCCAGGTCAGATGTGTACGAAAAATTAGAGTGGGGACAAGCCATGCGGATACAGTTGGGCGCAGTCTTGCTCGCCCATCTTATGGACATTGCAAAAGTGCAAATGTCTCGCCGAGACCCCGCGACAAATCGACAGGTGCAGGAAGCACAGCCGGTCTTCTTCCACACGTATCAATATATCTCTGGCAAGCGCGTTGGTGTTGTTCGACTGAATTCAGCTGTGTGGGAAAAGCTGGCCAAGACGCCCGTCAGTTCAGTGTTGGCCAAATATCTCCCTATGGTTGCTGAGCCCAAGCCCTGGGTTGGGTATCAAGAAGGGGGCTTCCTTGAGCATAACTTGCCTGTGATACGTCTCACTGGGTCTGACCTTCATTCGAAGCGTTACGCTGTCACTGCGGCTGAGAATGGAGATATGTCCCAAGTCTTTGCTGGCCTTGATGTTTTAGCAAAGACACAGTGGAAGATCAATAGATTTGTTTTCGACGTCATGCTCCAAGCCTGGAACACTGGCGAAGCTATTGCCAAGATTCCAGCAGAGGATCCACCAGCAGACTATCCCCCGGAGCCGTCAGTATCGGATGATGCCAGAGAACGCAAGAGGTGGATGAGGAAAATCAGAGAAATGGAGAATCATCGGTCCGGCCAGAGGAGTACAAGGTGTTTCCAGAATTTTCAATTGGAAGTTGCTCGGGCTTACCTGGATGAGACATTCTATTTTCCACACAACTGCGACTTTCGCGGGCGCGCCTATCCTATGGCCCCGTTCTTGAATCACATGGGTGCTGACAATGCTCGTGGACTCTTGGTATTCGCTCAAGGCAAAGAGCTCACCACTGAGGGCCTCTACTGGCTCAAGGTCCATCTGGCCAATGTGTATGGTTTCGACAAAGCAAGCTTCGACAAGAGGATACAGTTCACAAACGAACATCGGGCTGAGATATACGATTCGGTCAACAACCCTCTGAAGGGTTCCAGGTGGTGGTTGAACGCTGAAGACCCTTGGCAGTGTTTGGCGGCCTGTAAGGAAATGAAAAACGCTCTCGACTTACCCGACCCAACAAAATACGTGTGCCAACTCGCAATACACCAGGACGGGACCTGCAACGGCCTACAGCACTACGCAGCTCTTGGTGGCGACATCGCGGGTGCTCAGCAGGTTAACCTCGAGCCAGGCGTGAGACCCTCAGATATTTATACCGCAGTTGCTGAGATCGTCAAAGCCGGGATTGCAACAGAAGCTGCTCAGGGGAAAGAGCTGGCAAAGGCACTGGATGGCAAAGTCACAAGGAAAGTCGTTAAGCAGACCGTAATGACCAACGTGTACGGCGTTACGTTTACAGGCGCCAAGAGACAAGTCCGGAAACAGCTTGATGAATTGGTCGAGTCGTTCCCAGAAACCTATGATGTTAATCGTGCGCTTGCTGCACCGTACATTGCACGGAAAATATTTCAGGCGCTCGCGACAATGTTTAATGGAGCACACGACATACAATATTGGCTCACTGACTGCGCCGCACGGATTTCCGAGTCTCTCGCCCCAGAGCAGGTTGACTATATCGAGCGAGATTCGAAAGGAGAAAAGCCTCCAAACTTCTTCAAGACAATTCAGCTGAAGGGAAACCCAAAGGACGAGCTCACCTCCTTCAAGTCGACAGTCATCTGGACCACACCACTGAAAATGCCTGTTGTGCAACCATACCGAAAGAAGTCTTCACGACGGATTGAGACCAATCTCCAGAAGATTACAATAATGAACCGATCGGCAGCAGATCCTGTCCACAAAGCCAAGCAGCTTCAAGCTTTCCCTCCCAACTTCATTCACTCCCTTGACGCGACCCACATGTTCCTCACCGCTCTGAAATGCAATGAGGTCGGACTCACCTTCGCATCCATACACGACTCCTTTTGGACCCACGCAGGCGACGTCAACACTATGAATTGCATCATCCGTGATGCTTTCATCCGAATGCACTCTGAAGACATCATCGGCCGCCTCGCAGCAGAATTCAGAGCTAGATACAAAGGCTACATGCAGCTAGCAAGCGTGCGCACTGACACCCCTATCGGCCAGCAAATCATGGCGTGGCGCAGGAGTGATGGAAGCATGACGAGGCCTGGTGGTGGCAAGGAATTTGCCAAGACCATCGAAGCCCGCAAGAGAGACGAGCTTCTGATGGAACACCGTCGCAGAGATCTTCTCGCGTCTGAAGACCCGAAGAAGCGGGAAGAGGGCGAGAAGATGGTCACGGCTGGGAAGCTTTTCGAACAGGCGCGGGATGAGAAAGCTTTGGCGCCCGTAGGAATGAAGACTTCTCCAACTGGCGGATTGGGCCCCAGTACCACAAGCTCAAGCTCAAGAGCTACTAAGCTCAAAGCCAACCACCAGCTCGATGTCGGTGATCTCGAAAACGCCGAAGCTGTCCTGCCAGTGCACGAAGAAGACCTCGCGGATCTTGCACAAGCCAGTTCGGAGGCGAACGAAGACGAGGCTTTGGCCACCGCAGAAGACTCTTACTTGGCGGACGACGACGCAGAAGCTGACGAGGTGGACGATACGCACCTTGTAATCCGTGGCATAGAGTCACTGAGAGTCGGCGAGAAGAATTATGTCCCAGAGGCGAAGAGAAAGAATGTAAGAAAAGTATGGGTGTGGCTACCGTTGACGTTCCCCCCTGTGCCGAAGAAGGGCGATTTTGATGTTACCAGGTTGAAGGATAGTCAGTACTTCTTTTCATGAGGGCGGAACTCCACTCTCGGTCGGATCTTACAATATATACACCCTCTTATAGCACGTTCAGGCGGGGCTTGTACAACAGGAGGATGTATGGCATTGCATAGCGTAGGTATTGACTTTTGAGCGTGTGTACAGATAGATAGTGGAGCTGTATAGCTTTAGGCCTATCGCCTGCAAACTATAATTGCAAATGTACCTTTCTACGCTTTACTGCTTTGACACTATTTCCATGTTATATCGACACGTTCCCAGAACATATTTATATTCGGCTCTTTTGATCACAGAGTACAAAGTAAATTAAAGAGTCTAGATCCTGGGTAGGAAAAATAAGAGATGGACCAAGGCTCAGAGTAGCAGATATCTACGTTGTCGCTTGTGATGAGCACAATACTTGCACAAGAGTTTATGTGCTGAGCGCAGAAAATGCACCTTGCTGCTTGCTATAAGTAAGAAATGGCTACCTGCAATCTCAGAGATCATACTACCCAGAAGGAATGGGATTCGGGGTGAGAGATGTACACATAAAGCACATCTCATTCGCCTATAAAAGGGGTTTATTGTGACAGTATTTGAGCCTATCAAGTACCTAACGGACGTACTCTCGTGCACGTTTCGTCACAATCCTCACTCCGCCACTCGCCTCGTCCGGACTTCTTCCATCTCCGCGACGCCCTACTTCAGCTCAAACAACAAATTCAACTCTCCCCCTCTCCGACCAAATCACCCGCACATTGGCACCGGCCACGAGGGTTGGAATACGTAGTCGTTAAAAAGCTCTATGAACTCCTCTCCAAGCTGACAATTGATAAGCCTGCTGACCATCCTGGCTAGCGAGAATCAAGATCAGTTATAAGGGAAGCGTTTGATGTACACATCGACCTCAGTGGCTCTCTCCTTGACTGGTTCTGGGCTGCACATTACGCATCACGGTCCACAGGCTCATGTCGAAGAATCTTATACTGGGTATAAGACGCTCGATAAAGATACGTATATCTTTAAAGTATATAGAATAATTTAAGTTAGAGGGAGTAGCGTAGAATACTAGACTCCTTAAAGTAAAGCACGCGGAAAGATATATCTTATATATTAGGTTTAGAGTAAAAATCTCCATTCCTGGCTTTAGGTTACAGAAGCGATTAAGCTTATTACGGATTAATATAACTAAAACAGCTTTGTACTTGTCCAGACTCCAAAGGTAAGCAGCGCAAACCGTGAGGGTATTTGCGAAAGCTTTAAGAGCGACAAAAGGAATAACTTAATCACGGCTCAAAAGTCAGATAGGAGAATGATATGTGAAGTATAGGCGTTTCAGCCTCGTGAGAGTGTGTACACTGATCGGCACTGTATCCTAATAATTCATCAAGTCTGGTCCGAATATTAGCAACATGCCATATAGTCCTTGTAAGCTAGATCAGACTTACCTCTTCCGAACAAAGCTCTCTTGGACCAGTCCATTGCTAGTAGAACTCTGGTCCTGAAACTCACACTCTGGGCGAAGTAGATACTTCTCCATAAGTAGACCGCCATCAAGCCTCCGCTGAAGCTCAACCCATTGCCAAAATCAAAGATGGCAGAATTGCCAATGTAAGCCAAGCTTCCAAGGTAGTGATACTCGAATGCTTTATAAGCAGCCTCGTCGAGATCGCCATAGTCGACTTCGTTGGCCTTCATGCCCGGTAATGCCTGCGCCAGCTTGTTAAGCTTGCGTCCCAGGTACTTACCCTGCTGGTCTGCACGTTGAGCTGTTGCAGGCAACGACGTAAGTTTCGAATCAATTTGGTGTAGCAGTTCATGTAATTCTTTGAAATCAAGAGTGCCGCTATGATCCTCATCATATTGCTCAAACAACATGTCTAGGCGTCTCAGATGGTCTGCTGCTTGAGGGAAGCGCTTCTTGACTCGAGAAGCGACGCCGCGCCATTCTGGAAACGTAATTTGCATCTTCTCGGGATCTTCACCTTTTTCCATAGCTAGAGTGCGTAGGAAATGGACCAGGTTATCCGCAACGTTGTTCTGAACCGTCGAGCAATCGCCGATGGCATAGACTGAGCCAAGGGGGGCACCGTTGAGGCGAAGATGTGTGTCTGTCTCCAATGCATGTCTGTTTGTTTGGACATCGATCTTGTCGGCGATACGTTTGCAGAAATTGGTTTGGGAGACACCAGTTGACCAAAGACAAAACCCCATAGGAAGCTCCTTAGTGATAGTCTCACCGTTCTCATCTTTCTGGGTGAATAGAATCTTGTCTTCCTGAACTTCCTTGACGCGAGAATTTGTCAAGACTTCCACTTTATCGTGTTCAAATCTGGCCTCAGCGTATTTTGAGAGAGCTTCATCGTACGTATTCAATATGTGCCCCCTGCTTTGGATTACATGAACCGAAATTTCATTCCGAAGTATCTTGGGGAATGAGCGACCCAAATCCTCATTCAACATGTCGAACAGCTCGGCTGCAAACTCTACCCCTGTTGGCCCTCCGCCGCTCACGACAAATGATAGTAGTCGTCGGCGTTCTTCATCCGACGTTGTAGGCATACAAGCTTCTTCCAAATTCTGCATAACCCGGTTTTTTATCAATCGTGCATCCTCTATATCCTTTAGAAAATGACAGTGCTCCAGGCCTTTGACGCCGTGAGCGTTTGTGGTGGCGCCTGAATGGATTGTGAGCCTTTCATTGCATTTTCCACTCGTTTGTGCGGTAGTTCTTACCAACGCCAATCACCAATTTATCATAAGGAAGATAAAAGTGAGAGGTATCCCCTTTGGCGTCCGTCTGTGCAACCTCTAGAAGCTTCTCTGATAACTCGACGTCGACAGCCTCTCCTTTCAAGAAATGTCCTCTGGCTCGTTGTACGATCCGACGAACAGGCTCTACCAGCGATCGTAGTTCTAAGGTGCCGACGGTAGCTGATGGCAACATGGGAGTAAATAGAAAGTAGTTGACGGGGGACACAACAGTGACATGATAGTCTTCCGGATGTAGTGTCTTTAACAGTGACACGCTACCCCAACCGCTACCCAGTATAACCAGCTTGGGCTTGTGCTTCATTCGTTGATTCTCGGCGCAGTCGTCATCGTCCACGAGTGCCTCAACTATCGGCAAATTTTTTGGACCACCTCTCCTTGGGAAGAGTGCGTGCTCTGAGACGGGTATGTCCGTATAGGTCAAATCTTCGCGGTACGTCGAGGCATCGTATACGAAGAATGCAACTATCAGGCCTCCACTAACAAGGACAAAGCCGCCTGCGTAGGCAAAGAAGCGATAGAGAAAGCGAAAGGCAGGGCCTCGGTTGCGAGGTAGAGTATTAGTAGAGATAGGTCTTTTAGAACTGTAGGAGGCCGACCGTCGGATGGGTCCACGACATGCTTTGGGCGTAGATTTCCAGCTGCAACGAGGCGCAGAGGCTCTGGGAAAGCTTCCGCATGATGAATAGTTCTGGGCGCCCAACACCACTCTGGTCGGCTTTGGTATCTGAGGTCTCAGCGCTGTTGGCAAGGTCGACAATTGGGCAAACAACGTGGTTGATCGATTGCGCTGCATCCTGCGGTCAATTCAACTACCGCCAGATCAATTAGACTCAGGATTGATCACTGTAGCATCATCAACGCCAGCGTTGTCTATATGATGTGAATTGGGTCAGTACGAAGAAGGTAGGGAAGCGAGTGCGGTGACCTTATTTCACGGTCACGACGGCACGTCCTTAACAAAATTTAATTTAATGTCGGCCCTAGAGATACCCGGAGCCGCCCCGGGGGGTCCCTATTCTAGCGCCTAACACCACCGTTGGGGGAGACTTAGCCGCTCGATATAATCATTGTTTCGGCCAGGTTGCCGAGATAATTACCCTCTTGCTCTCCATTTTGTTATTTCTCTACCGCCAAGATGAGCAAGCGCAAGGCAGACTTGGATGACGAGAGTCCTCATAGAAAGCGGAAGAGACTTACAGCGGAGCAGGCCCTCAAGAAAGCCCCTAAGCCAGAATTCCCGAACATTCAGTCACCCAAAGACCTACAGGTGCTTCTAACTTTTGAGCAAGATGCTGGACCCGAGACTAGACAAAGTGAGGTCCATGGCTATCAGGCGGAAGATGTTCTCTAAACTTGATCTAGGAATCCAATATTTCAAGTTATTTCTTGAATCAACTGCGTATGGTAACGAAAGCAATGATCGATCAGCCAAACGGGGACTGCTATTGGACTATCTTCAATCTCAGGCACCACGAGAAGACGACGAGGCTTCTGTTTATCTAACAGATCTCACAAAGACGTGGCATTTCGCAGCTCAATCAAATGTTGAAAGTCTCTTTTCATCGACAGCAGCTGTCCTTGCGTTGCTCCTCAAGACTATCTCGGGCTTGATCGATTTTCGAGCGTGTGGCAACCGTCTGTGCAAATCATTGTTACAAGACAATCAAGTCAAATTGTTCGATAGAGCCTTTAGTGCCAATAAAGCAAAGGAGCATCTCATATCACCATGTCTAAGGCTCTTAACAGAGATTGTCCTTTTCGATGGGGGTCTCTCGGCCAGGAGTGTGTTTCGTCATCGAGAAACCACGTTCAAGCGCCTGGAAATATTTCTAAGCATGCGCAAGAACTCCCGTGAAGGAGAATCCGAGAACCATAAGAAGCCCTCGATCCGGAACAATGCTCTCCGATATCTGTATGCTAACCTTCGGCTGCAAAATTCTTCAGACAAGACAAGCATCCTGGCTCAAGGGAAGGTAGTGCGCGCCATGTTCGACGATATCTTGGAAGATGCGCCCAACGTCATTTTGGAGATGCTCGACGTACTCAAGACAGTTGTTGCTTCAGACGGCGCAATTACTATCTCTGCTAAAGGTGCTGTCTTCAGCGCCTGGGCTCTAGGCCGACTTGCTACACTCTACAGCTATCCTGGGACCGATAATCTTCCCCAAAAGCACGAAAGTATACAAAAATCCGTTCATCACTTTCTACTGTTCCTTTGCACGACGCCTGGCCGCGGTGTTTTAGATGTTCAGGACCGGGTTGGCACTAAGGTCGAAGGCGTAAAAGCTGACTTGAATAATGGGCATGAGTGGGTTTCATCTACACCGGGAACCACTCATCAAGGGAAGAATCTACTCGACGGAAATGAGAGGCTTTCCTCGTTCCTACAAAGCCTTCGTCCTCACGCGAGTGTGCTACAAAGTGATCTCATTATTGCTGTCTTTCGAATCAAACCTGAAATGGTTTCCGACTACTTCTTTCGAAGGCAATCGTTTTCTTTCGATCCCAAGGCGACTGCGACTTGGATCGGATATTCTTCCTTCCTGCTTGCCACCGTGCAGTTGCCTCTGCCAGAGTCACTGACACCCAAGGAAAACAGTGGAACTGTTCCCCCTCAGTACGCCACAGTCATGGAGAGTATACTACCTCAACCATTGACGCAGAAAGCGATGACTCGGTGTCTAAACCAGAGTGCGAACTTAGTCAAGTTTCTAGCTATCAGAATATTGACTGCAGCATTCGAAAAATTTGCTAAAGTGCTTCGAATTTGCGCTGAAGTTCGTTCAGATTCAAAAGAAACGCAACTCCATCCATTGTGGAACAAGTTGTCATCCAAGCTTACCGTCAGATTCTGCGAACGAATTCCTGAAATGGGACACGTCGTTGCACAGTTTCGTAACTGTCCAAAAGCAAATCTGGTGTTGCGCGAAAGCATTACACGTCTTCTCGCTCTGTACTACAACGTCATCCCGCAGGTAGCTATAGAAGAAAAGTTCGACATTTCTGTGGCATTAGCGGCTGCGTTGACAAATGACGATATGACAGGGAAAAGCCTTGAGAGTGATGGTGTACGGCTGCTTGAAATAGAGCATTTGCTGGCATCCGCTTGTCATTCACCAGATATTGAATGGTTTCACAAACCAGGTACGTATGTATATGCTGGGCTTTCTGCTCATTGCTAATGATAGCGGCAGGAGTCATCGCGCTATCACCTTTTATGAGGTTACTCAAATTGTATCTTGATTGCAGACAGAGAGGGTCGGAGTCTCAAAACTTCAGGTCGATCTTGAAGTCGATTGTGGGGGAAAGCCAGACACTGAATTCACAGATTTCATTAGATGTCTTAGTCGCCAGCCTTCAGGACTCCGATGAGTGGAAAGCGTCCAATCGGGTATTCGAGTTCGTCGATGACTGCACTCTACGAATTACGAGGAAACCCATACGATACTATGACGAACTTGCCAACATTGCGGGGAACACCGGGATGAATGCAAGCGATCTGAAGATCGATCTGTTGCTCATCGCCGTCTTGGAGCAGTGGCCCTTTCTAGTGAAAGGTGCTGATCCTCCAACACTCGCCAACGTGTCCACGTGGTTAGTACGTTACATTGAGATGATATGGGTTATGCTACGTCGCGGAAATGGAGGGACGCTTGTCAGTGGAAATAACAAGATTCTTTTCCTCCTTCGAGACCGGCTAAAAGCAGAAGTGAACGACAAGAAATGCGAAACGATGTTTAGCAAAGCGCTGAAAGTACCTTCGGAACTTGGTATATCCGATGAATTGATCACCTCTGCAGGAGCATGTGAACAGGAACATGTTGCAAGATTACCTTCTGACGATGAAGATGTAAGCCCCAAACCATCCACAGACCTGGTGCCGCCAGGGCCTTCAAAAGAGTCTGAGGGTCATCCGGGTCTAAACAGCTGGTCTCGTGAAGATGTGCCAGATGCTATTTCGGGAGGGTCTATTGCAGCATTATTCCTTTGCCTCTGTTCAGCGCATGTTGAAATCCGCAAGCAAGCTCTCGGCAACATGCGTACGTTCATGGCCAAGCTTGAAGTAAGTGGCTCTCTTGCCTCCAGCGGTCATCGCTTACGAAGTCTAGTCATCAGGATATAGCGAGTGGCACCAGACTTTCATGCTCGCTGGAGAGCTTGCTGAAACCGCAAAGGATCTGATTGATCAAAGTCCCCTTCCCTACTTTGTTGGAGTGCTTGCAGCACAGCTTCTCTCCGTCGTCGCCCAACCATTACACTTGATGTACGGAAAAGTCAACAGATTTCTAAATCGCGGACCTTTATGGACTGTGACAAAGCTGCCGTCATATTGGGTGGACAAGATACTATTAAATCCTCCAACCGAGGATGACGCTCGTTACCAGGAAGTTGAATGGCTTCTTGATGCCTTGGTCGAAGGTCTCCGCACACCAGCTGTGAGTATTGCAAGTAAACCTGCATTGGTCGAGCTTACAGAAGCTAGGACTTTGACATATATCGTCGCTGTAACATATTTGAACGACTCCTGTCGTTTTCTGCATCTCCATCTTTGCCAGGGGTTTGCACGCAGAAAATCATTGACCTGCTCTTTCGATGTACCTACGTTGAAGGCAGCACAACGCTCATCACTCGGTGTGCTTTGATGAGCTGGCTCTCCTCATATCTGACTACACAGAAACTCAACGACGTAACGGGGGACAGGCTGAGGACTTTAGCAACGAGAGTATACGAGACAAGTGATCAGTTTCGTGTCAACGAATGGAGCGACGGAACTCTCAGAACTGTAGTAGATAGACTCCTAGTATCTAACAATGGATGAAAATATGACCGAAATCCCCTTAAAAAGAATTTTCCAGTGAGTTTTCTGCCTAAACACCTGCGATTCACTTCAGCCCTACTCGACCTTTGCGGAGGCGGGCCTGCATCAAGCAACAAAATCAACGAAAGCTCACAACATCTTGTTTAAGTCGACTCCAACTCACCTAGAACTGGACCATTCGAGTCCCATCGTCTCGCCAATTCGGAGCAACTGAGCCTCAGACTCAAGAATACTCAGAACACGCAACTAAAATCTACTCCTTCCACAAACACTCCGCAACACATGACTGTCACCAACTCTCAACTCTCAACACATCAATATCTGCAATACTCACCACAGTTGCTGTGCTTCTTGGGACCTACATTTCAGCCCCGGCTGATCATTATCTACTTCCTGCTCATGATTTCCATCTCAACACCTCACATCAGAGCTTTACAACATCTTCTCCACAACTTCACCTTGAACGCCTCTACGATTTCATGAGTTTAATAAGCCTCGACCCATACAAAAATGGCTACCATACCACGTAAATATGCTCTAGAGGAGTTGCTCAGCCTTCGTGAGTCTCCATTAGTATGCAAACCTGCGGGTTTGCCTCCGGTGGAGGACTGGATGGGGTAAGCATAGTCCGGTAAACTCAGGCGGTGTTTATTGCTAATACTCGTCCAAGGCCTATTTCCGATCAGAGCCAGGCGCAAAATCGCAATGGAGGCAGGACGGCCAACAAAGGGAGGAACGAGGATAATTCCGCCGCAGATGGCACGCCGCATCGGAGACCACTGTTCGAAGCGAGGGCAAAGTCAACGAACGGTACGTGAAACTTTACGATCCTACATTTCCTCTTGCTGACTTCGTTGTGCGCGAAGTTCCTGAAGACATTATCCTTGGGCCACCAAAGACTGCCTTCGCCTCAGCCGGCGGTACTCGTAGTGCAGGCAAGAATCTCGACACCCCACAACGATCGAGCTTTACCAATCACGACGACTCCAACCCAAAGAATGACCGAAACATACTCAAAGATAGGTACGCAAGAGATGGACAGAGGAATGAGAGAGACGGGGACAAGGCGCGTGATTCCAGGTCAGGAGCTGCCACAAATAGACGGAGCGTGAAAGATGACAGCGAGCTTTGGACAAACGTGCGGCAGCCGAGGGTTTCAGGCCAAGATGATGGCGAGCGCCCGTATCGAAGGAATGGTGATCCCGAGATTGACAGAGATAGGGAAGGAGGCAGGGACACAAGGGGGCATAGAGGTTTTGAACATCATCGACGCGACGGCGATAGGGACGCTGAGGGTGAACATGGAGCACGGCGCGCGGGACCTGGAAGAGGCCGAAATGAGCCACCTTGGGCGCGTGATGAAGGTCGCGCAGAAGAAGGAGGAATCGAGGGTCATGAGACCACCAAGTTTCGAGACTGGCGGGACAAAGATAAGAGAAGGGACCGTGTACCAGAGCGGGACTGGAATAGGGGAGCCAAAGCGGATATGGATCCCGAATGGATGGATGCGTTGGAGCCAGAGGATAAGAACCAGAGGCACACAGAAGATGATTTGAAGGCATTTATGGAGAGTATGAAGACAGCAATTGGACCTACACATGACCCGTTTATGTCACAATTGGAGCAGCAAGGAAATCACGAGCGGACTGTATCCGGCACTGCCACTGGTGCGGTAAAGACCAAAGTTGACACGCCTTTGGTTGTTGATTCGAGCTTCGATGGCTTTTTTGGACTATGGAAGGAGCCTAAGAAGGAGAAAGATGCTGGAGGCCTCGCAGCAAATGGAGTGGAGCCAATTTCTGCTACAGTGGGCAAACCGGCGAAGCCTTCGAAGTTCACTGGATTCTTCGCTCCTAAGCCAGAACCAGAGCATGTGAAAGAACAGCCTACTGTACCTCTATTTGCACCATCTAAGGACTCATCTAGTGAGGACAAGGAAGGATTCCAGCGTATCCTGAATCTGCTCGGCCAGCAGCAGCAGCAGCAACAACAACAACAACAACAACAACAACAACAACAACAACAACAACAGAACGGAACAGCCCGGACACCACCTCGTCATCATGCTCCCCGAGAAGCACTAGCATCGCCTTCATTTCAATCACCGCAAGCAAGAGAGAACAATGACTTGTATAGTCTACTTGGAACAAGGTCGCCGCCGGGTAACGCTGTACCCCAAACAAGGGACTCCGAGTTCCTTCTTAATCTGATGAAGCATAAGCAGCAGGGCCGTCATGATCTCAGTCAGGCAAACAATAGTGGCCGCAGGACTGGTCAAGACACCGCTCCAGGTCTACTTTCATTCTCTAACATGACTATATCACCTCACGATACGCCGCAGCAAACATCTCCTGGCCTTCCCCCTGGGTTCTTCGCCGACTCAGTAAGGGAAGAGATGCCAATCCGGGATAAGCTGAACCCTAATTCCGCTACAGAGAGGAGAGGACCTCCACCGGGCTTTTATGATTCAAGCAACCTTCCCCGTCAGTCACCAGCAGGAGCCCCTCAGCATTCAGGTTTTCCACCAGGGATACAGCGACCTCCTGGTCTTGAACAATTTCAGCACATGCAGTCTCAGCGACAGAGAATGGCGCCACCACCAGGTTTCCAAACGCCTTCACGCAGTCAAAATGCGTTCCCTCCAGGGCTTATAGGTAACAACCCGAATTTCGGGATACCTGTCAGTGGTCGAGGAATGCCACCTCCTGGCTACATGAATGGTCCTCCCCCAGGGTTCCCGCCGCCTTTTGGCCAAGAGGGGCTGCCATATGGGGGCTTTGGTGATTATGGGCAGGGTTACTTGAACGGGCAACAGCGCAGGCAATAGCGAGGCTTCTTTGATGTATCATGACGGATGTGAGATGACAACTCCACGATACCCAAATTAGCGGCTTGTAGTCTTTGACTAGGTGGGCTTTGGCTGTGAACTAGATAATCACCCTGATAGCTGCAGTGAGCACCAGTCTGCTCGTAAAAATAAAGCAATTGAGCCCAGACTCGGACTATGATAATTAATTATTGAGTGCACATTGCAGCATTATAATGTCGCAGAATTGAGCGGTTCTCTACATTCCAGCATGTCATTTGAACTAATGTCTAAGTATTACCAGATTCAATTCATATGGTTTGATAGGTTATCCCGAGCACGTAGGTTCCTCGCAACAATCCTTAAATCTTTTGTAAATTTACAGCGTGTTGAGCCCTCGATCTCAAGGCAGCGTATGAGATCAATAGACCCTGATACATCTAGGCTTTGAAGACGAGCCGCGAAAAGAGTCGTGGCCAGCAAGGAAGGGATAGCTACTCTCAGGTAGTCAAAGAGATCATCCACTTGCTCTCCAGGTCCTTCTCAGGTACTACACTCAAATTCGTTCCGCCAGTATCTACGATATCAACCACACTCTGATAGTACCACCTATGCAGTATCCCCATTTCCGGCTTCTGCATAACAACTAATCTACAAGACCCTGTGGAAAGATATGAAATCAGAATCCCCAATACCAGCACCGTTCTAGAAGCCTTCTAGTGCCCTGCTCTCCCGATTGTCCAATCCGCAATGCTCGAAACCCTCGATACCGCCCGTGATCGTTATGCAACCCAAGGAGCGTCGCACGGATCGCATACCTCTCTGCTGCCGGCAGGTGATCCATACCCAACACCGCGAGTGCCGGGTCAGAATTGCTTCTTTGAGGCCAAGTCGTCAGGCACGAGTCCTCAAACTGGGATTACGGACCTACTAGGTCACTTTGAATGCTACACATGGGTTGATTGTATTTCTCAACAGTGCTCGAACTGGAAGTGTTGTGGCCGTTGTCTATGACCCGAGCATAGGCAGTGAGGAATGTGGGAGAGTGGGCGGACAACCGATCAAGGACTAAGAGAGGAATTCTAATCTTATATGTGCTCAGGATGATTCTAAATTGGTATTGTTAAGGTTTCCGTAAACTATGCGAACGCGAAGAAGCAGGGACCAGGGTATTCGAAAAAGGAGTATTCGGTCCGCAGTGATGCCACGAAACTTCATCCTTTGGTTATAGCTTGAATGGTATCGTCAGATACATAGATTGAGTGTAGTCCATTGTTTCCCACACTTTCATGATGCCGGTCGTCGTACGAGTACATACATCTCACATGCACATAGCATACATTGGCATCAACGAGTGCCCACTATGCCCAACTTCCCCCTCGGATAAACGGTGAACCAAGAAATAGTGTATGACGAAGACTTAACGAATTGTCTGCCTTTTGTCTGTTTCTGCTTTATTATGTAAATCACGATATAAAGAGAGTAGCCTATCAAGTGCCAAAGCCGTATCTGCGTACCGAATTGGTTGGTCCAACCAGCACATCACCACCCAATGGATACCTCCCGGTATTAATACTTCCGTTGTTCACCATCGGCGTGCCTCCACTTGCTGCTGCACCCCACTCGTATCATCACACCAACCCTCTCGAAGTTAAGCCAGCAGGATTCTGTCCCTCATCAGTGCCCTATGAGCCCCCGCGCTGATTCACATACCTTCCTCCCCATCTTCCGAGGCTGCTTGAGGGTGCTGCCGCTGTCTCTGCCGCACACCTCAAATTGTACGATCATCTCTCGACTCCTCAACGATGTCAGCTCGAGTGGGAGGCCTTGCGATGGGTCTGGCAAGGGCGTCTTGGGTCAGGTCGATGGGCCCGGCAGTCCTGACAATCATGTTGGTACGCTTATTCGCATCATCGCTGGTCTCAAACGTGCGTCTTCCAGTCTGAGGAATATGCTAGAGGACCGGTATCATGCCATCGTGAGGCTTCGCTCTTCTAGGTATAGCTGTGAGCTAGGTGTGGATATGTAAGGTATGTTACCGTATTGGACATACCTTGATACTGGTCTTCACGTCTCTTACCAGGCTTGAGTACGGTACATTACCCAATCAACGCGTGCTTTGTTCTAAGCAGGTCCGTCATTCATTGGAGTATGCATGGTATGTTACCTTATCAAGCTCACCTTCTCAGTAGTACTAATCCCTATCGAGGTAGACGTTTCCGGGTGCTTGCCCTGCCGGCTTGTAGCATCCGAGGAACTCCATTTCATTGCTGCCTTCCGCATGTTCGAATAAGGTCGTCAATGTCCGGGACGCTGTCGGTCTTCACGATGCTGTCCATGGGTCCATATTGAGCTTGCCTCTTGGCAGCCCCTTGTTAGGCAAATCCTGCAGGACCTTGCTACACGTCTGGGTCGATGAGAGATGGTAATGGACGTTAGAAGAAGCCATCGAACAGATCCTTCGCACCTGATTGCTAGCTGGTGGGGTAACAAGAGCCCCTGGTTCGGTCATATTAGTAACCAGCGCCGTCTCAGCTGACGGGGCGTCTGCATCGTTATCAAATCCTTCGTGTCCCAGTGCCACCTATTCCCAGAGCTCAATCGCATGATCATTCGGCAAAGAACCTCGTGACATTGTAACATTGTCTCGGCTTGGTGGTGTGCCTACGCAGCGCTTTGCCTTTGGGAAAGTCCGATTTTTGACAAGCGGCGGCAGGGCATCTGTGGGAGCAGCCAAGGGTGTACGAGTACGCCTTGTACATGGACAATGAGCAGATTTCGCAAGCGACGTTGCTCATCTTCCTGCCCGTAATGTAGTCGATTGGCTTGGTTGAGAGCTAGCCTAGCTCAGCCCTGCTTGTGCTTAGTCTCGCAAACTCCTCTGGCGTTATCCCACTCAGATCGTTGTGCTGCCATGGTGGATTATTCCCCTCATGTAAGTAAAACACTAACCTGCAATTGCCTCAACTGAATAATGTAGCTGTGTGATTAGAGTATTGGGACGTTCCGTGGTAGGCAAAAACAATCAGGCTGGTATAACAGATAAGAAAGGGATACATTGAAGGCATCTAAAGATGCCTAGTAGATGAAGGAGAAAACGAATGTCACTGGCGAAGAGAAAAATGTGAAATCTTTTGAATGAAGAGAATCAAGTCACCAGCATAGTAAGTCGAATTATGTGCACACTGTATGATTTTGTTTTCAAGGACTTTCCAAAAAAAATCGGGAATGATCTCAGCCCCAAGTTCCACCTCCACCACCACGTCCTTGTCTCTTTTGTGCGGACAAGCGCCAGTCATCTTCACCCGCAAAGCGATTGTTCAATGGTTGTATCCTCTCCGCCTTCTTTCTCTTCGATAACCGATCAGTAGCCGCAACCTTGAAGAACGTAGGTGCTGCATCCACAAGCCATTTCGGTTCGATGGCTGTGGTCTGGTGCATGTACTCTTTCGTTGTTAGTACCAGAGTATGGAAGATCACATGCTCAGCGGGCTTGCCGAACATCGCAGAACTTGGATGCATGTAGACAGGCGTGCCCTCGATGAGTGTCTTGTACCCTTCTTGGGGATCCTTTCGCGCGGCGTTGCGGAAAAATCCTGAGCACAATGCCTGCCGTACCTTCATAGTATTCCTACCACAAGAGACGACTTGGTGCTTGTATCGCTCCATGATACTTACGAGCTGCTGCCGTACATCTTGAGCTCTCTTCATATTTCTAGCTTGTATGAAGTTCTCAAAGCACCATGGGTTTGAGAATTTGGATTGTTTCCAGCCGTTGTAGACGTTAAGCAAGGTCAGGTGGTCGCCATGCGGGTCGTGAAATTTAGCTTTCTTCTGGTCGGCTTGCTGCTGCTTCTCTTTGGGTCGGTAGAAGACCGTCTGAACTGAAAGCATCGCTACAACACTCAAAACCTCATCTGAACAGCCCATGTCAACGGAATATATAAGCACTTTCGCGAGAGCTGGTTCCATGGGGAAATCAGCCATCTTGCGACCAAGACGTGTCAGAAGACCTTCGTCGTCGAGGGCGGAGAGAGCGTAGAGTTCTTCAAGCGCTGTCAGCATGGTATTGGTAGGCGGAGGGTCCATGAAGTCGAAGTGAAGCAGGTCATTGATGCCCATCGCTTTCAGCATGAGAATGGTGGTTGATAGATTCTGTCGTTGAATTTCGGGTATTGAAGTGGGTAACATTTCAGATTGGAAAGCTGCCTCAGTATATAGTCTGAAACATTTTCCAGGACCTGTCCTCCCAGCACGGCCAGATCTTTGCTTTGCTTGTGCTTGCGAGATTGGCGTGACGACGAGTGAATCCATTCCCAGCTTAGGATCATACGCATTTTGTTTGACGAAACCTGGGTCAATGACATAGTAGATCCCATCAATAGTGATTGATGTCTCTGCGATGTTGGTCGCAATGACTACCTTACGGCTTCCTAGCGGTGCAGGTTCGAATATCTTGCTCTGCATTTCTGATGGCAAAGCTGAATATACTGGAAGAATAATGAGTTCGGGAACACTAGGTCCTAAGGCCTTCATCCGCTCGAAAAGGATTTCACAACTGGTATCGATTTCTTCCTGTCCTGTCAAGAAGAGTAAGATGTCACCTTGAGGTTCAGCAAGATGGATTTGCATCACTGTTACCAGCGCAGCATCGAGATAGTCAGACTCGGGCTCCCTCGAATACATGACCTCCACAGGAAAGGTCCTGCCAGGAATTGTAAAGATCGGGCATTGGTTAAAGTATCCTGAGAATTTATCGGCATCAAGTGTGGCTGAAGTCACAATAACTTTTAGATCAGGCCTTCTCTTCAGTGTTTTCTTCAGTAATCCAAAAAGAACGTCCGTAGCTATAGTCCTTTCGTGTGCTTCATCAAGCATGATCACAGAGTACTTTTTCAAGTTAGGGTCAAGCAACACCTCTCGTTGAAGCATACCGTCGGTCATGTATTTGATCTTAGTTTGTGGGCTCGTACAGTCCTCAAATCGAATAGTGTAGCCCACTTCTTCACCTAGCTTGCACCCTACTTCTTCTGCTACACGCTTTGCAACTGACATGGCAGCGACACGGCGTGGCTGGGTACATCCGATCATGCCATAGTTAGCGAAGCCACCCTCGGCTAAGAATTGTGTCAGTTGCGTCGTCTTTCCTGAACCAGTATCACCAACAATGATCATGAGTTGGTTCTCGTTGACGGCGTCCAGAAGCTGTTTGCGAAATTTGTACACCGGCAAACTTTCTCTCTGCTGCTTTATTGACATTGAGGTTCTCTTGCCGAGGGACTGGTCTTTGCTTTGCGTCACCCGCTTCCATTCGGGTAAAGCATCAGGGGCTTTGTGAGCTTGTGGGTTGCGAAGGTCACTCGCAAATTTCCTCTGATCTGGGGCTACCATTGGATCTTGCCATTGCGAGTTGAGATCCACTTTCGAAGCTTCCTCAGAAGCTTTGTCCTGCGCTTCTTGCTGCCGCAGATCTCGGCGCTCTTTCGCTAGCGAGGTACCAGCCATGGCTGCACGATTCATCGAACCATCTGGTGCCTTGACAACACGAATGGGAGAAAGCTCTAATGACTGCTTTGTTTGCCCTGCGAGGAAGGGAGGCTCTTCATCCCGAACCTCAATGTCCACCTCTTCCTCTTCTTCGAACTCACCTTCACCAGCAAGCGTTGCATTGTACTCCTCATTAATATCAGGGTAATCTAGCGCAGAGATGGCACCGGATGCGATCAATTGCTGGATTTCCCACCTCTCAGGAGACGTCATCCTTTTCTTCTGTCGCATAGGTCTCCCGTTCATATCACCTTCAATGACAGGCACGTCCGCACTAAGGCTACGGTAACGGTCGTTTCCATTGGATTCGGGACCCATACCATCGAGCCTTTCCATGTTTGCGCCTGATGCTAGCCTCTTCTGAGGGACAAGATCACGCCCGGTGCTTTGTTCGACTTCTTTCATTGACAGCCCGATCTTCCCATCCTTGATGCTGATGACTTTGACCTTCACGGGCTGGCCCTGAGACACGAGATCTGAGGGATCATTCACCCTAGCATTTGCTTGCATAGCAGATACATGCACCAAGCCAGAAGCTCTCCCTTGTACGCCCTGGAGGCTGACGAAGGCTCCAAAGGGTTTGATACCTGTAATGACACCGTCGTAGACCTTGAATATCTTTGGTGAATCATCGATCTTGGGGATTGGAGGTCGCTTGAAATCATCGTCTTCACCATCCCCATGACGTCTGCTTTCACGCCTACGCCCATTCCGGTGTTCTCCTTCCTTTGTGCGGTGTTCATTCGATGACCGGCCATACTCATCCTCGTAGGAGTGGTTGCCGTGTTTGCGACTCCTGCCATTCGTCTCTCGACTGTACGACCTTGATCGGGATCGGTACCTGTATTTTCTCCTCCTACTCCGGTCACCGTCCACATCATCTGGGCTTCGACTTCTTTTCTTGCCATTTGTACCACTCTTCGCGTCTTTTCCTTTTCCCGCAAGGCCCTCAAGCATCGCAAAGGTGTCATCAAGAGCGCCAAGCTGGGGTGCGGTCTTTGCTTCTGGCTCCAAAGTCTCATCATTCCATTGCTGCTGTTTGTCCGGTACTGCCAGGCCCTTGAATATTCTGGTCTTTTTCTCGACCTCGTCGAGGTCTGGCCCATTTTCTCCGACTTCTTTCCTAGCTCTGGACCCGTTCTGCTTTCCCTTGTGTTTGGGATGCATGGTGAGAATGAGCCGGTCCACACTTTCCACTAGAGTTTGTGGGAGGTCTGCGCCCATTTCCTCCATTTGAGTCTTGAACTCTAGTAATGAGTGACATTTTGAATGCTGTGCTATTACGAATTCTGCCAAAGTCTTGTCGCTGATGCCCAAATGATTTTGGAGCTCTGATGTCACTTTCGACACCAATGAGAGCAGCTCCAATGAGGCGAGGTCGTCCATGACTGTGACGCTGAGAGATAAGAAATGCGAGACTGTAGTACTGCAGCGAAAGGCGAAATACTCACAAAACATAAATTACAGAGCCGCCTCCGAGTCAGTATCGAAAAGCGGTAGATTTAAGCGCTTTAGCCGCTCACGGGCTTGAAGTGTCTATGGCGTGAAAGGCACGACAGGAGGATCAAAAAGGTCTGCCAGTCTTTGGAGGCAAAGCGACAGAGGTGATAGGATGATGAGCATTTCTGATTCAACTCCATTGGAAACCTTGTATTATGAATCAGGGTAATGTACATTCATAACCTAATAGCAAAATATTTATCCATTAACATTTGCATTCATGCTGAGCTATGAAGACCTGAGCGCTCCTATTCGCTTCACCTCTGCTGTGACCTAAATCCAGAGTTATGCAACGCCACTGCAAATGCTGTGAGGTAATGTACAAACGGTGTCTTGCTGCCCAACCAATTCACATATGTGTAATTTATGTATCAAACCTCACATGATGCTAAGGTTTGCGACGCCGTACCCACAAAGAGATTGCTCGCACAATGTCGAAGGCGAAGCGGCCTCAAGATGCTTCTTGACTAGTGTCTTTGTACCATTTCAACATTACATCGGTATGGGTCCCAATTAACCCTTGATCCTGCTCGATGGGCCGCGCTTTGTCGGAAAGAAACGGAGCGTCTGGTATCTCCGTCTGTGTCTCTGAATCATCAGGTCGAGCTACTGGCTCGTTCAACTTGCTTATTTGACGCAAAGCTTCTTCTCGCATCCTTTGGATCCTCCTACGGATTTCTGGACTAGCAGAGTACTCTGCAAGCATCTTGTCGATCTTGTCTTCCGTTAATCTCTTGACGTAGAAGGCCATTGCCTGACTGATGAAGACTCCAGCGAATCTGTAACTCAACCAGAGATACAGAATCAAGGCTTTGTGCAAGAGTTCCAAGCGTTCCATATACATCCTATCTGGTGTCATCTTTTGGTCGAGAATGTCCAATGGCAATTCTTTGATGTCCAAAAGCCCTCCACTAGAGTTGTTGCCAACGCACTTGGCAAAAGCTGTCACAATAGGCGCAATGCCTTGGCTTTTGACTGCTGCCGGGGCTGCACAGAAGACTATACGATCGTGGGTAGTCAATTTCTTAACCGGCTGAATGATGTCTGCGATAGCGATTTGATCCTTTAGGACGCACAGGTGGTACCGGGGATGTTTTAAGGAGAGCTCATGTAGACGTAGTAGAATGTAGCTGAAGCTTGTCGATGGCGGAAAGTATGTCGCAAACTTTAGTAGAACAGCCGTAGGCGGAAAGATACCAGCGCTCATGATTGGGCTCAGTTCACTAGCCATTGCCTTTCGCAGAATTGGAAGATCGGCCTCCTCCATAGTAGTGACTAGGCCCAAGCTTGGTGAGGGTAGCTGCAAGGCTGACATTTTTGAATCAGGCTTGGACTCGTCGAAGTTGCCCTGCGACCCTTCTGCTTGAGCTGAAGTGCGGAATCGGCCTGCACGTCCAGCTATCTGCTTCAAATGAGGGGCGTCAATGATCTCGTGACGGTGACCATTGTACTTCGAAACGCTTTCGAAGACAATACGCTTGATGGCTCTGGGAACGACGTTAGCCTCCTGCAATCGAAGGTGAGACGCTCATACTTACAGATTCAAGCCCATTCCAATGGCGTCACTAGCCACAAGGATATCATAATCATTCTCCGGGTCATTAAAGAGTCTTGCTTGTTGTGTTCGAATCTCTGGAGGCAAGCTGCCGTAGACAACAGCTACCCGCTTCTGTGTTAGTCTCTCTATATCCCTCTTCATAGCATGTATCCCAACACGCGAGAATACCACGACACAATCTCCCTTTCTCAGATCTTTCAATCGCCCGTGTAAGCTTGTCGACATGGTCTTCAGTGGACTCAGCCGCTTGTAAGTATGTATCTCAATCTTGTCTCCCATGGATGCGGCAAGTTCTCTGATCAGGGGGACAGTGCGTTCCTCGCCGCAGAGATGAATCTCTTTGGCTTTGAGGCCAAGTAGGGCTTGCGTCCACGCCCAGCCTCGCTCCTTATGACCTAGCATTTGGATCTCGTCGATGACAGCGACATCAACGTCATCATTAAGAGGTACCATCTCAACAGTACAGCTTTTCATCTCCGCGCCCTGTTGTAAGGCCCTCTCATCGCCAGTGACCAGGTCGCAAATCCTTCCCTTCGTGTTCAGCCTTGTGTAGACCTCGTGAGCCAACAACCGCAGCGGTCCTGCATATATGCCCGTCTTCGCTTGCTCCAATCGTTTTAGTGCGTGATAGGTCTTTCCAGAATTTGTAGGTCCAACGTGTAGGACGATCTTTCTTTGGACTGCTCTCGTCGCTGGATACCATTCGACCGGATAACGTAGATCTGCGATCTTCTCTTGATCTTGAAGATCGATCTTTGAGAACTTCCGGCTCGCAAGGAGTCCATGATATGAGTACTTGAGTTGAGCATACACTCCTTCCTCCCCATTCGATCTGAACGCGGTCTGTAGTGACCGGAGAAGGGACAGTGGTCTTGATTGCTCTGAAGGTTGCCATTCTGGCTGTTCGAGGAGTGGCTTCTTCTGGTCATCTAAAGTTGCCCAAATCGCCCGATTCGGGAGGATAGCTTGAAAGTTCCTAGCAAATTCGACATATCCAGGATCTGTAGCATTCTTTTCGAGAATCTGAAGTCGTGCAATGAGCCATGGTATGAAGTTGTGCGCTTTAAGAAACGAAGGCCCTGTGGTAGCATCGTAAGATTTCAGGTCTAGGGTCTTTTGTAGGCCTCCTTGTCGACCACCCTCTGGTCTTCTGAAAGGTAGTCTCTTTTCATTCGATCGCGACCTCCCGAATGCGAGTCTCTTCTCGATACCATAGCTAATGCCACGCCTTAAATCTATCGTCACCCATCGTGCAGTCTTGGGCGTAGCGAGCAGACGTGAAGTCAGGGCTCGATCAACAGAGGGCATCCCCCACGCGGGGACAATCCGAATTCAGCACTGTTCGATTGTAAGATTCATCCATAAACAAAGACGTACCTCAAACTCGAAAATAGACGGAAAGAGAATTGCGAGGTTAGGTACACATAAATATTGAAAGCGCTCAAAAATCGGCGGCGAATATTACGGGCTAGTTTTTCATAGCGGCGTCATGACCTGCATTGGCGAGGAATTGCATACCCCCCCATGCCGCGATCTGACCTCTCGATGTTTACTGAATACTGTCGCGTAAAGAATTCGTCTTTGGGAAACTATCTGGTGTTCCTGGATTCTACGGAATCATAGGACAGGAATCTCCAATTCACTCTCGGAGCGATTGCCCCCCCCCCCAAAGAGCGCTCTTTGAGCTCCGCGACATTGTCCTGCAACACCGCAACCATGGGGACGTCCGCAATTGCAGTACAGCAAGAGAGTAAGATATGGGGGCATCTATATTGGAAGTGCGTAGCTGATGTCGTAGTCATCCTCGAGACAATTCGCTCTACAGCCCATGGAGAAGTAAGACTACCAAAACAATGATCCAAGCACATCTGGCTCATCTCCTTGAAATATAGTGGAAGATCATGGTCCTGGATGCTGGCAGCAAGCAGCTCGTGGATGGTGTTGTAAGAGAAGACGACATACTTAAAGAAAATATCACAAGTATGCCACAAAATGAGGATCATTCAGGCAGCAAAAGGCTGAGCAAGGGGCAGATATCGAGCAGATCGAAGAGAGAAGACCAATGAACACGGAGATGGATGCCGTATATCTTCTCTCGCCTCAGCCCCACATCGTCGACTGCTTAATGGCAGACTTCGAACGTCGACGGTACCGCAGGTCGTACATCATCTGGACATCATGTGAGATCACATTATTCTCGTACTATTTACTATGTAGAGACCTTCTATTCTGACCATGAAATATGCACAGTACTCCCTCCAGAAGAGCGAGCTCGATTAGACAAGTCAGCAATTGCAAGAGAACAGATAGCCCAACTCAGAGTCCTCAATATTGAATTTTTTCCTCGCGAGTCTCACCTTATAACGTTTAGAGACCCTTGGAGCTTTACTACTTTATTCCATCCTGCATGTAACCAGCTTGTCCGGAGGCATATGGATGAGCTGGCGCAAAAGGTATCGTTTATGAAATCTCGATTCTCAATTACGTATAATTTACATTGCTAACAATTCAACTTCCTAGGTAGTGTCAATATGTGTATCACTTGGGGAGTACCCGACGATTCGGTACCACAGTCCACGAAACCCCTCACAAGAGGCCAGTGTTCTTTGCTCACACCTTGCGCGCTTTGTCCAGCTCGAACTGGACCAGTACGCGAAATTTCATGAAGACTTTCCGCCTCCATCGCCACGGCCACGTGGCGCTTTAATAATTACGGACAGGTCAATGGATCTTTTTGCTCCTCTACTTCACGAGTTTACCTATCAGGCTATGGTACATGATCTTTTGCCTCTTAAAGAAGGAGACAAGGTTTTCTATAAGACGGCCCTTAGTCAAAATGAAGGTAGTGGAAACGCCAAAGACGTTGAAATTAGTGAGAAAGATAGTATATGGGTCAAGAACCGTCATCTTCATATGAAGGACCTGTTGGAGAAGCTTGCTTCAGAATTTCAAGCCTTTAAGGCTAAGAACCCCCAGTTCGCAGAGAGGTCAGTGACATACATCACGATGTGAGCGTTGACGTAGTATGCTAACATCAGACTCCTGTCCAGTGACAACCCAAGCAGCTTGAACAACATCAAAGACATGCTCGCCGGGCTACCACAATTTCAGGAGGGCAAAGAAGCATTCTCACTGCATCTAAACATGGCTTCAGATGCCATGGAAGTATTCAAGAATCGGAGACTGGCGGATATAGCTTCAGTAGAGCAGGTATGCCCTACGATGAATGCGTTCTCTCTGGGCTCTACTGACAGAAACAGTCGCTGGCAACAGGACTGGATGAAGACTACAAGAAGCCTAAGAACGTCGCAGATCAAGTGGTCAGGTTGCTCGATGACGACGATATCACATTTCCTGATCGTCTCCGGCTGATCATGCAATACCTGCTTTACCGCGATGGTCTCTTACCTTCAGATACACAGAAGCTCCTTGCACACGCTCAATTACCCCCGCAGGATGGAGAGGTAATTCACAACCTCGAATTGCTTGGAGCGCATGTTGGAAGGTCACTGAAAGACTCTCGACCATTAGCCCAGCCTCCTTTTGGAAAGAAACAAGCGCCACTAAATCCGAGTGAAGAAGAGTCCGGCCTTTCGAGGTATGACCCAGCTCTCAAGCCAATGCTCGAAGAGCACATCCGAGGTACCCTCCACCAGGACATTTTTCCTTTCACAAAGCCGCACCTGGACGCCGCTGAAGGACTCATGGGCGCTGAGAACGTTTCCCAAGCCTCGTTGCGTAGCGCGAAGCCCACATGGGCAAGAACGAGACCATCAGCTCTGGAACCCAGACAGCGCATCATTGTCTTCATGGCGGGCGGAGCAACTTACTCCGAGTCTCGAGCTTGCTATGAGATCTCTCAGTCATTCAACAAAGACGTGTTCCTGGCGACATCCCATATGCTGACTCCAAGTCTTTATTTGCGACAAGTAGGAGATTTGAGTGTTGACAGGCGGCGGCTCAACCTCCCAGCTGAGCAGCCAAGGCCACAAGCACCGGCTCATCTATTCGAAAGAGAGCCTCAACCCTCCCCACAACCTTACCACCACCAGCCCACCGCACCGGCTCGCTCGCAGCAGCCTCCGGTGGCTAGCATGGGTACTCCGAATCTCAATTCAAACCAGAACGCCCCTTCGAATGGCACGGCCAAAGGTCATCCTCTGCCACCTGCACCTTCGCCGACGACATCAACTTCTAATAGCAAGTTAAGCAAGAAAGATAAGGCGAAGGACCCCGAGAAAAAGAAGAAGCATCATTTCTTTAGTTCGAAGAAGTAATGGGTTCGACGATTTTTGGATCAGTAATCTTTGATTTAGCGACTCACGAAGGCAACGTACTGATGGGCGTTCTGGTATGGTTGCAGCATTCGGCATATGAAATATACCAACGAGGCATGAATTGGGTTGCTAGCAGTTGGGTTTGCATAGATCGTGACTTTAAGCATGCGCTACTCCGCATGGTCCCTGTAATAACATCGAAAATTCAGAGAACCGGTCATCCATTGCTGGCATCTTTTACTAATTTTTGCTAGCTATCGCGAGCCTCATATCCTTGATTGGATTTCAGCTGCTTAAAGCACGTTCTTTATGGATGTCAGTCTTGTCTTTTCTATATTTAGCTTCCTCTTATACCTTATAAATATAAAGCAGGATCGGTTTTAGGGCGTAGCTTTATTAATGATAAATTTTCTATAGATAGCCTGGTCTTAACCAAAATAAACTAAGGTAGGTAAGATCCTCGGTGATAATCGTACCGCTAAATATATATTCGAGCCCTAGATAATTTATAATAGAGGCGTACTTAATTTATTATTCGAGGTATAAAAAGCACGCAGAATACGATAGTACTCCGTAGTTCTAGAAAGAGTAAGGTATGTATCGACCTACTTAACGAAATTAATCGAAATCCGCAGATCCGCTATATACGGTACACGACGGCGGTGGCTGACACCTCGTGATAAAACCATATACTGGATCTCTAGTAAGATTAGGTCGTTCATGAAAGACGAGGGCAGAGAGCCTAAACCACTCGCTCCACTACCTCGACTACCTTCGTTACCGTGTATAGATCACGCTTGCCTCGATATCAACGGACCTCTTCCGGTGAGTATCTATGCCGACAAGAATCGATTGGAATATTGACCGAACAGCAAAGCGTACTCTTGCAACGCCACCGTTTGGAGCATCGGTGCAGAAGGAGAGGAAGAGAAAGGGCAATGATTCAACCCATTCTGAGATCAGGAAGAGGGGCGATACAGAGAAGTGTCTCAGGCAGGAAAACCAGGACTCAGGGCTAAGTTATTCCGTCACGACGACGTGTAGATCTTTTGGAATTCAGGGACCAGATGAGGATGACGCGAGATGGACGACTGAGAAGAAAGCTCAGTAGCATGCAGTATAGCGGGTTACGTATCTCTGCTCTGATAAGAAGCGTTCATAGACTCCATCATCGTTGTGTTTTGGGCATGTCTATGGTCCCTTGTCGCCGATTCGTTGAACATGTTGGAAATCAGTCAAGGTCGTTCTAGGATCCTGGCCGTGGCGGCCAGCTTTGTGTCTTTGCATATACGCACATGAACCTCCTTTAACATGGCCCGAGCTTTGAAGCCGGCGCGTGGAACGCTGTCAGAGCCACGGCCACCCTGTTTCCTCATTGCCAGCGCTCGCGTCACGCCCTCGAACTCCCACACCGGCCGAGATAAAAGCTCGTCATCATCACACAACGGCGACGACCGACTCTAGACAGAGGACAGACTTTAACCAAACCAGGCTTTCTTCATCTTTGATTCCAAACGTTAAGCGTCTTGTAAGGTTTATACAGAAATATAGAAGGTGGGTCGGTGCTGGGGCTTGGCACAGGAGGTTTGAGATGAGGGAGAAAACTGGGCTTTGCACTTATTTTCTGTACCTGAGGCTACGATGCATGTGCGGTAAGTCCTTTGAGCGCTGCTGGATTTCCTCTCTGCCTGGTGTTTTCTTCATTGTTCTGGCTCATCTAGCCTAGGGCCTATGCGAACGATTGGCTCGTAGCTTTATTGCACGTACGTGGAATCCTCGTAATTACTCTCCACCTCTCATCCGCCACCAAGATATCTCTCCACATTATCGTTCCTGTAGAACATCTCCTGCAGTCTCTCCCTCTTCTTCCTATCATCCATCTCCCTCTTCCTCGTCTGCTTCGCATCCAGCCTCTCTACTTTCTTTGCCGGTGCTTTCGCCCCTTTCAGCTTTATTCCCAGGCCCACCGTATCATCCTTCGCTTTCACCTTCATGGGCGCCAGTATACCCTCTCCAGCAGCACCTAGCCCAAGCCTGCTGTCTGGGTCCCAGCCATATGATGAGAGGTATTTCAGGCCTTGCCGGTTTCTGTCCAGATGTGAGGGTGGGTGAGAGTGAGTTAGGCATATCTGATGCGCCATAGAGCTCTCGTGGGGTTTCGAGGTCGTAGTAATTGCGTCATCCTTAGCGTTTATGGGGAGATTGCAAACCTGGCACACAGCATCTTTCAAAATATGTTGCTGCCGTGGAGGTCTTTTTGGCGCGTTAGATAGTTTGGTATCAATGGCGTCAGGATCCATCGGAAACGCACCATTCTTGAGGACTATAGACAAGTATCTGTCTCCGATAGAGCTAGAGGTGTTGGGCTGCGGGGCGACGTCGGTCGAGGAAAGTGATTCTGCGGGGACGAAGTCAATGCGCTTTCTTTTGAGGCCAGCACCAAAGACCCTTTGCGCCTCGAGCGGCGTCGAATCTTTATCGTCCGACATCTTAGGAGGGCGATGGGGGTTTCAGGGAAAGAGTTGGCCGATCGAAAGGGCCACGGCTTGTAGTACGGAACTAACGGAAATACCGTTATCGTGAGCGAAAGATAAAATACAAGTAATATAAAGTTCGAATCAAGCATTTCTTCGAATTCTGTGATAGCTTTCAGCTATTACAATGCCCATCCCTTTGCTTGGCGACATCGCTTTTAAGGGTATAGACTCTGTACCGTATGCTCTTCCTATACTGAAAGCCCTCCCTTGGGTCGTCCTGACATGGCTCGCGAAATGGTATTTTGGCGGAGCCAGCAACACTTCGGAGCGCTTGATGCACTCCAAAGTCATCATGGTCACTGTACATTGTTCCCCTCAATCGTAGCAATGGACATTGCTGACCAAGGTCAGGGAGGCACATCCGGCATTGGTGCAGCAGTCGTTCACCATCTTGCTTCCGGAGGCGCCCAGATCATCCTTCTCACACATCATGAGCCTGGGGACCCATTTCTCGTGGACTACATTGATGATCTACGGACTTCTACCAGTAACGAATTGATCTATGCCGAGCAGGTGGACCTCTCCTCCTTGCACTCAATACGGACATTTGCGACCAAATGGATTGACAATGCTCCTCCCAGGAGACTTGACATGATCATACTTTGTGCAGACACCCTGACACCGAGATCAGGTGTCACAACGAACACTCAGGATGGCGTCGAACCAATATGGGGGATCAACTATCTTGCGAATTTCCATCTCCTGGGCATTCTGAGCCCAGCTATCAGAGCGCAACCGCCAGATCGAGATGTCAGAATTATATATGCAGCATGTGCGAGCTATGTTGGAGGAAAGCTGGAGCTTTTGAAAGACAATCGCAATCCTCTACCACAAGGTAGAAAATACGAGACCAGCAAGCTGGCGTCAATGGTCTTTGCGCAAGCTTTCCAGAAGCATTTGGACATGTATCAACGACCAGATAAGCAGCCGAATAACGCGAGGGTTATCGTTGTCGATCCTGGCTTTACTCGGACACCTGGCATGAGGCGATGGCTGACTATGGGGTCGTTGTGGGGTTTGCTGCTTTACCTGATAATGTGGCCATTCTGGTGGCTGGTCCTGAAATCGCCGATTCAAGGCGCGCAAGGTCTCTTGAGGGCAGCGATGGAAGCGGAGCTAGGAAGAGGAGCAGGAGGCAGATTTCTGAGAGAATGCAGAGAGGTTAACTACCTGAGGAACGAGATCAAGGACGAAGGTTCTCAAAAGAAGCTGTGGTCTTTCAGTGAAAAGCAAATCAAGGCTTTAGAGAAAGAGGGTGCGGTCAAGAGGGCGCTTGTTAAAAAAGAGAACGAGGAAAAGGAGACTTCTGCGAAAGTTGCTAATGATATAGAGGGGAAGGCTTCGGTTACACAACCAAAAGAAGCAAAAGCACCTGGTTCACGGCGGAGTCGAAAAGCTGGCTGACGCAAATCCCTGATTCGTGATACCCCAGCATAGCGTATGGAGTAATAGCGACGCACACAATGCATCTCGAAACTTTCTCCGTAATGATTGACATGATGTGGACTAAGCTTGGGAATAAAATACATAGCGCTGTATTGCGTGTATCGTCTATCAGACGCGCCAAACCAGGCAGCTTTGCCGCGTACTGGCTCCAGCCTTAAGGAGCTCCATCATCAGTTCAGAAAGCTACATACCACCTCAAAATACGAGAAACCAAGACATCATGGTCAGTCTCTCATCCACCTTCCTCTCCCCAATATTTCTACTTACCTCCTCCTAGTCCATGAGAATAGTACCCGCATCCTCCCACTCAACCTCAACAACCAACACCTCCTCCTCCTCAAAAGGCGCCCCCTCCGCACCCGGCATTCACGACACCCTCCGCTCGTCCCTCTCCCCCGCCCCACCGCCAGCCACCAACGCACCGGCCGAATTGCAATCCACCCACCCCCTTGAATCACGCCTCAGCGCCTGGCAATCGACGCAAGAGTCTCTCAAAATGAACTTGCTGCGCCGCAACTTCGGGATCGCAGAGCCCGTGCGTCGAGGTATGGAGGCTAAGATTTGTCGGGAGGGGGAATGGCGGCCGGCTTGTTTGGGAGGAAGTGCCAACGTGGGAGGTGATGTGTTAAGTGGGAGGGATACAGTGATTTCTTGGGAGGATGTTTATAGAGGGGATGAGACGAGGGAGGTGGGGTTTCATGGGGAGATGGAGGGGAAGGTGGGGATGGATAGGTGGTAGTGGTTGGGATAGGGAGAGGTGATGGGATGATGCAGGCTGCTGTGGAGTGTGTTGGACTTTCTACGAGATTAAGAGCATGACGGCGGCTTTTAGCACCTACACGAGAGCGAAATCATCATCCACCACCATGCTTGCGGGGTTTAAGGTCTTGCTTAGAAATCCAAGAGGTCATTATGCTTGACGAAACCTCCCTCTAATGTTACAAGCGCGTCCGTCAATAAATGTACATAACGAAGATTGGCCTCGCCCAGGACCGTACCCACTCTCCCGGCGCCATGCAATGCTGCTGACAAATGACCATATAAACGCCGCCATGAAGTCGTTCTTGCTTTTCCTGAGAGAAAAACCTCGTGGGCGAGCGGACAACAAAGATCAGAGTGCCAACCCCATGTAAAGTATCACATAATTACGCAACGGCATCCAGGACTCCTCTCGTTGCCGTCACGGTCCCGTCCTCCAGATTTTAGTCTGGCATCCTCTTCATCCACAATTTCTTGTGGTTTGATCGTCATGTGAATGATGTGTGGTGAAACTCCATTTTTGAAACCAGAATCTAGTTGACCTGTAAGCGACGTGGATTGTATGATGATGTAGGCTTTCTTACCAGCTAATCGAGACTTGTCATTGAGCATCTTGCCCATAGAGATTAAGCGTATTGACTCGGGGCTCGATGGTTTAGCCTCCCATTCTGGATAAGAAATACCGTCAGCAACAAGTTCCCCGGATATAATAGAATGCAAAAACATCAAGAGAGTCCCTGCTCACCGTCCCGCCAATCCCGTAGTATCAACTCCTTTAACTTGTATAAACTTATGTTGACTGGATTGTTGCCATCCACAACCACATTGCGCTTCTTGAGGTACTTCTCATCAAGCTTGTAGGGATGTCTCGTGCCAGTGCTGGTCAGCAGTAGCGTAATAAACAGCACTGGGCCTTCGATCTCAGATTCCTTGGGCATAGGCGTAGGCTTATCCGTTGCGGGACCGATTGCTGGACCTGTCTTTTCTCTTGTAAGAGCAGGCATTCCCGCCTGTGTTGGGCTAGAAGGCTTGTTCGCTGGTGTAGAATTTATAGGTTCGTAGGCTGCTCCATCGAAGTTCAGAGGAGGCATTACAGGATGGGTAGTGCTCGGCATGTTATGCTTCGGTGGCTCAATCTGGTCTGCACTTATAGCGGAAGGTACAGCTGCTGTCTGCGTAGAGCCTGTGACTGTCGCGGTCTGCTGACCTATACTACTTGTTTCGTTCCCTGACGGGTATGGTCCAAAGAGTGATGTCGTCCGATTTATCTCAGCAGGCTGCTCCTCCGCGACATTGTCTGTTGTAGGGGCCGTTATATTCGGACCGAATGCGGTAGGCAGAGGATCGTGTGCGGATACGTTGGGCATACTTCGGGCTTCTCGTGCTCCATTGTCTACCCCAGTTGCAAGTGGGGAGTCTACCGAAGCCATTGTCGCGGACGAGGTGCGGCCTGACCGCGACCAAGCCTGAAGCAGTAAGGAACTTCCGGATTCTAGCGATGGAAGAAACAGGTCTCTAGGGGAGCGACAGCAGATGTCTAGATGATGTAGTACCCTTGGTATTGACTGTGGCTGATTGAGTTCCGAACAGTAACGTCAAGGGGCGGGAAACCGGCCGATTCGCTGGTTAATGGGAAGTACGCGGATGGGCTCAAGCTGTAATAGAAGCTCAATTGCGCAGATAAGGTATAATATATCGATGAAGGCTTTAATGTTGATGGCCACGAAATGGAAGATGCTTGGTAACCCAGCTAGCTACTCGTAGATGGGTCTGTTGACAGGCGTTGTTCTGGGGGAAGTAAGGAAATTTTGCAGGTCAAATTTGATGTCTCAACTACTCGTAATTAGATACTAAGGAGCAGACAGAAAGCTGTCTATTGATAAGATAATTATCCCAATATCTTGAAATCAAAGAAGTGAGGTTGCGTGAGGACGTCAATATCAGACAGGGAAAGACTCCAGAGCCCAGACGCAGACCGCCCTAAGGCTGAGTGATCGAACGATAGTCAGGCGATCAATCAACCGGTTACTTTGGTCTTACAAGTTGACACCTTTAGCTGGGAGGCTGTATCGAATTGACTTGTATGGTCTTCTCTTGCTTTGGACCGCTTCTAACGAGCACCTATAAGCTATTTATTGGAGCCATTTTCGATAATTCGACGAGTCCTCCTTTTTCAGGCCCCAATTCACTTGCTTTACGTCCAGCAATCGAACATTCCGGATACTCACACCGTCAGAAGCATCCTCATCCACTCGGTATTTCTGCAGAAACTGGGACAATTTTTCTATGACAGGCTCCTTGTCCTCCACCAGCAAGGCAATTGCATCGAAGCCTCCAGCGCCAGGCACTACACCTCCTACGACCCCAGGTAATTGCGACAAGGCGTCTATCAACGTCGTTTGAGCCTTCGGTTCAATAGGCACGCCGGATTTTGCAGACATCTTACGAATCAGCGACCGCACTGTCAGGATTATATCGCGTAAATTCTCGTAGTCTTCGGAAGTGCTGTTAGGCCTGGACGCTAGGTTGTTGAGCTCTGCAGCGAGATCTTCGTTCCCCTTTTGCAGAGTTTCCCAGAGGGTTAATGCTTCTTCTGGCTGTTCGTTCCTCCATGAGAGTACTTTCTTGACCATCCCTACCGTTTCTGAGCCACAATCCACATCGCACATCAGCAGCCTTAGTCCAGATGGAACAATTGCGCCGAAGTCTTTGTTAATGTCGGTATCCCATTTTGCGGAAGGATCGGCAGCTTCCACCAAGGACCTCAAGCGCATAGAGAAGTCTTTGCTTCCAATTTCACCCAGTCCTTGGAGGATCGATGGAGAGAAACGTTTGTAGATGCATGACCCATAGGTAGCTGCAGCAACGTCGAAACCTGACCCAACTTTTCCTTGGGCTGCGCAGTGAGCCGCCTGTGCTAGGTTATGCATGACAAATTTCTCCTTGGTCGACTTCATGTCAACCACTTCGCGAGGAGCATAGTGAGCGACTACAGCTGCAGTAAGAGCGGTTACAAGAGCTGCGGACGAACCAAGACCTGTTTTGTGGGCCTCATGCAATGGAACATAGAAGTCTAGAAATTGATCTGTGGTTGAAGGGATGTCGCTACTAGAGGAGCCCGGCGTGCCCCGGTGGGAGTAGTAGTCTGTGTCAGCTAGGATGGTAATTGATGCAGGCCCGATCTTAGTATGATCCACGGCCGATGCGTAAGTCAATGCATAGGCCAAGGCCGTTTCGACAAATTTATTTCGAGATTGTGAGGATGTAGAGTGGCTAAGTGGATCAAGCAGTATCAGTGGCATTAACGACGCTTTCAGCTGCTACCCATACGTACAGAAGCAGGAACACTTCGCGCATACATGCTCTTAGGATCATCATTGCATATAACTCGGAACCATTGACGGGATTGTCACCGTCGTCGTGTGCTCCTCGTTCCAACCATAGGCATATCATCTATAGACTACTCAAAGAGTATCAGAGCAAGAGTGAGATGAGCAAGAAAAATGATGCGACCTCCTAATGCAATGCGCATTGAATGTAGACAAAAGAAAGCTTACCCTTTCAATTGAGTCACTTCAATGCCACCATTGCCTTCAGTCTCTAGATAACCATACCGCCATTCTGCATCCCTGAATTGGGGAGACTTGACAACGATTTCTGAAAGCGTCAAGCCCGGAGTTGACTGCAAAGTCTGGACACGCACATGGATACGAGCATCAAGTCCGCAGACCAATCCAGTGTACTTTCGATCCAGAACCAAGTACCCTCCAGCCAGGAGTACCTTTCCTGGCGCTGAGAAAGCGACTGTTGGCCGCTCCATTGTAGTGCTATTGGCCCATGGTAAACAATAGGGCGCTTTCATTAAGGGGAACGCAGATAGAGGATCCGTTACCTTAGACAGGAAAAGCATTAAAGTGTCCACAGCCGCGAGAAGAGCTTTGAAGCCTAAAGTAGGTACGTTCTAACCTCTCGGTCGTACTCGTTCCAAGCCAAGCGAATTGAGTCTTGGACGGGGCTTCGGGCAGAGTATTCCGGCGCTAGGGGATAGAGTTCAACATGAAGAGAATATTCCGGGAATCCGGGTCTCTCAGCTACACAAATTCCCTCGCAGCCAGCAATGATACATGATACAACACAGGCCTCGATGTTACTGATCTCATGACCTTCCTTTAGTTCAATTCTTTGGTAAGCTATCCCACACTGCAACGTTTTCCCGCTTTCCGTCTGACATTGGCCAACCAATATCAGGCAACCTTTTCGCCTGCCAGGCCACCCCTAAATTTTTACCATACTCACACTCTCACCTCGCAAAGACCAGGACAAAGATTCCTGCAACGAATCTACCTGGACGATTCGAGAGTCACACACATCCTCAACATATATACCTCCAGCCAGTCGACCTCTCGTCAGGGAGACTTTGAGACCGGAGCAACTTCCGTGCATGCCCTCGAGAGTCAGTCCTCCGGAACCCATTGTAGCGCGTTCTTTGACGGCTAGATAGTCGTCAAATGAACCTGCATTGAACATCAACCAAACACCCACAGTAAGTACCTCATCCGTCTGCTTATACCAGTACATCGGTCAAGATCGTATCTCGAGTCCCTCCCGGCCTCCCACCTCGGATACTGATCTTTGAATTTCAGAGTCAGGTTTCCCATTAAAGGGAACTCTTTCTGATCCGCTAAATGGTGTTTGAGAGACTCGGTCACCTCGCACGTCCCTACCTTTCGACTGCTGGAAAGCCCGTATTCCACGGCTACCAACAATCTTTCTTCGCTGCATCACATCAAACATCTTTCCGTCACAAGCAAAATAAGGTTAGCAGACCTCAAACATCGCACCTTCACTCTACTTCCAAGGATGCTTCTGGTATACCCGCCGATGCGAATAAGGCAGGCCATGCTGCCAACGAAGGCATCTTGAGTAATGGGTATGGCTTCAACACATACCTTGAGACCTGGAAGAAGGCACGTGAAGAAGGCATAGAATGGCAACAGGGTAAATTTCCCAAGAGAATAGAATGGAAAACGTCTTCGGTCGACCCTGATGCGCATGGAAAAGGGGAGTCCGAAGTTGGCTCTCGGTCTGAGGCTCTATTCAGTCGTACTGGGATAGACCGCACTTACAGCACAAGTGCAGTTGATGATATCAAGAAGGCCGAAAATGAGGCTGCAGAAGCCGCCGCTGTGGCGAAGGTGGATGAAGCTATCGCGGAAGAGATCGCCCAGATCCAGCAATCCTCTGCATATAAAGTTGAGCAAACGGCTCTCCTAAGCGATACCATCCAGGAACCGGTTCTCAACCCTGGCAGATCAGCGGCTTCTACCTCGACCTCGCCCGTCGTGAGTGCTGAAGACTCTGCGCAATCCCCTCATTTGAGTGATGTTACAGCGGCTACTTCGACGCAAGAAGTTGAATCGCAAGCCTTCTCAGAGCACATCAGCAAGCTCCATGAGCAGCATTCCTATGGCCAAATCCCTGCTGTTTTCGAGTCGATGCTGGTTCAAGGTCTACGCCCAACAGTCAAAGATTACAATGCACTACTTGCATCTGCAATCCATCTTCCTATTGCCAAGCACCAAATCGTTCCAAAGGCATTGGATGTCTACTCGGATATGCTCCGACGAAAAATCACCCCAGACACTGCCTTCTATGCAACTATCATCCAGGTGCTCTCGCGTCGTGCCTTGGAAGTGCTGCAAATGAAAGACGCATTGGAAAAGAAGCGTCTACGCTTTGGTGGCATGAACGGAAGCGGCAGATTCTTGTTTACGTCGAATGAAGCAGAACAGGCCATACTGGCCGAGGATGATGCTCTTCATAATGCCGTCAAAATCTTTGACATCTCGAACTCGGTACAACAATCACGCCTTTATTCCGCAGAGACGTATGAGTTGCTTGTCACCGCATGTGCCATGCACGGCCAGGTTGACACTATGATCCGGATCTTCAGTCATATGGAGTCGCAAAAGGTCAAGCCCGTGGCTTCAATGTTTCCACCGATGATTGATGCTTTTGCGAAGTCAGGAGAGCTTGTCAGCGCTCTTGAGTCTTACAATGGATACCGGTCATTGGCAGTGGTAGACAACGCCGGCGTTTTCACAATCATCAATCGCAATGATGACGATGTGTATGCTGCTTTGATCAAAGCATATGTTATGTGCGACAAGTCTGACGGGGCCAATCGCTTCCTTGCCAAAATCCTCGAGTCGTATGCTGATATTACCCAATATTCAGAGGAGCAACTGGAATGTGTTCAGGACAGTCTAGTCCTCGATGCTCTTGTTCAAGAGCGTCTAGATGCTCAAGACTTTACCAGCGCCCTGAGAGTTGCCGAAGAACGCTTATCCCCAAGTGCGCAGAGCCAGGCTATGTCAAGAATATGTGCACTGGCTGCAGACCACGGAAACGCCGATCTCGCCAAAAAAGCGTACCAGTATGTGTGTCTCACCAATCCTGAGGCATCCGGGGCCGTTTTCTCGATGCTCGCTCTCTCCATTCGACAGGGCGACGTAGCTGCTGCCCGAATTTACTGGTCACTTCTTAGCACTACCTCGAAATTCGACCCGTCCTTTGTGGAGCCAACAGCGTTGTACGCCGTCGCTCTTATTCGAGATGGCTCTGTCGACGAAGCTTTGACGGAAGCTCGTGTGGGTTTTGGTCGGATTCGCGGCTCCACTGGCTCAGTCGCTGAGGTCACCGAACAGATTGATGAGGCTATTGAATTTTTGGGTGCGTTCATTGCTATGGATGGAGTTGTCCCGTCACCCAATGCAAGCATGAGCTTTCTTTGGGCAATGATCGAAAACGGAGGGCTCGTTTCCCCTGTCGCCGAGCAACTGCTTGCGGGACTTGGGCCCGAGGACATCGTTGGTCTCAGCCTCCAGGATATGACGCTTGCTCTGCAGGTTGAGGCTGGTCTGCTTGGGAATGGTCAAATTGCTCATGACATTGCCCACTCTGCTCGCTTTGGTCATCTTCTCGACATCGCCGTCACATCTGGTGCTCCCTTGGATGAACGAACAACTGGTATGATTGAGAAGGCTTTGGGAAAACTTGCAAATGAGCGGCCAGATCTTGTCGGCAAGTGGCAAAAGCATCAGCAGGTCTCTACTGAGCACGCCCAGCGTGCTTTTACTCCCCTGCCAAGTCCTGCCCTCACTTCGACGACGTCCTTTGCAGATACATATGATCCATATGCTGCAAACACCGACTTCCGAGGTTCGACGATCATTGCCGAGGAACTGGAAAACCGTCGAAGCAACGCTGGACTCAATGAGGCGCTTCTGAAATTCAGAAACATTCGTCGTGCAGGACAACATCCGCGTTACATTGTCTATGCGAAGCTCATCTCGGCCGCTGCGAAAGAAGGACGTGCCAATCTTATTTTCGACATCCTCGGGATGGCGCGGACTGACATGCCCTACTTGACCCAAATTACCGTCGTTCGACATGGGTGGTCTTCAATCCTTGATGCGATGGTAGGCGCCTGTCTCACCGTTGGCCGTCGGCAACATGCTGCGCAGTTTCATCAGGAGATGCTCGAAATGGGCACCGCCCCTACTGCGAACACCTTTGGACTTTACATCACTACGCTCAAGGAGTCGACCAAGACATTCGACGAGGCATCCGAGGCAGTCGCGATCTTTGCTCGTGCCATCTCTGAAGGGGTCGCACCGTCTTCATTTTTATACAATGCTCTGATCGGTAAACTTGGCAAAGCTCGTCGCATCGACGATTGCCTTCGCTATTTCCAGGAGATGAGGGCAGCAGGCATCCGCCCCACAAGTGTAACTTATGGAACCGTCGTTAATGCTCTCTGCCGAGTCAGCGACGACCGATTTGCGGAAGAGCTGTTCGATGAGATGGAGTCTATGCCTAATTACAAGCCTCGGCCGGCTCCATACAACAGCCTAATGCAATTCTTCCTAGGGACCAAGCGTGACAGCCCTAAAGTGCTCGCATATTATGAGCGCATGCAGGCGATGAATATTCAACCTACGATGCACACCTACAAGCTGCTCATTGATACTTATGCCACCCTCGAGCCTATCAACTTGGCTGCGGCTGAGGGCGTACTCGATACTATTCGGGCATCTGGCCAGCGCCCTGAGGCAGTCCATTATGCATCTCTCATCCATGCGAAGGGCTGCGCGCTTCACGATATGGCCGGCGCCCGTCAAACGTTCGACAGTGTGTTGGCTAGTGGCGAGATCCGTGCACAAGCTTGCCTCTACCAGGCCTTATTTGAGTCCATGGTCGCCAACCACTGGGTAGCGCAAACAGAAGAAGTCCTCGATTCTATGACTGCAAACGGCGTTGCGATGACACCGTACATTGCCAACACCCTTATTCATGGCTGGGCCATGGAGAATACTGTTGCCAAATCCAAGGCTGTCTACGACAGCCTTGGTATGGAAAAGCGAGAGCCAAGCACTTACGAGGCTATGACAAGGGCTTTCCTAACCGCCCAAGATCGTGTCGGGGCTCTTGCTACTGTGCGCGAGATGCTCTCTAGGGGTTACCCTTCGGCGGTATCCAGCAAGATTATGGAGCTGATTGCTCATGGCACGGGTCGAAACGGTGTAGCTCTCCCGAACATGCTCGCTTAATGTACTGTTCCTTTCTTTTTTTTCTTAGGTTCTTGTTCGGTCTCGGCGTTTTCTAGCATAATACCCAGGCGTTTCAATCCGGTACCTGGGCTTCGGAGCGTTACCGATACAAAAGAATAATTCGGACGTTTTGTGCATGGCTTGGAGTTCCGATTGCTCCTGTTTCTAACAGTTCGAGCTGGTGACTGGGAAAGAGAAAGGTACGATGGGATACTCGTTGCAAGCTTAGGCCTTGGCTGTGGGAGGAATTGTACGATATTAGACCACTCAACTCATAGCTAGATCTGGATATCCAGCATCTAGGTCATCTGCAAGCTGTTATAGCAAGCGATGTACAATAGACATATTACAATACCACCAAGCTCATCTTAGCTTTTCTTTTCTTTCAAGTGATCGAGTGGTCTTTCAAGAGCTGTTCCGTCTTCACCAAGGTAACTTATATATTGGGTGGAGCTAGGGCTAACAATTAGAAGGATTCACCCCTCAACCGGCCACACCCCTCGGCCGGCCACCCTGTAGGGCTAGGTACCTGGGAATCCTTGGTTTTCTTACTCCGGGCTCTAGCTCTAGGGATCTCTTAGGGAGTAGGCGATTGATCACTGTAATTTACGAACTACACAAGTATGAACAAATATTCTGGTACGAAAATCATAGCAATTGGTTATTGCTACAACTTTGTATGCGGGGTCCTGATATCAAAACGGCTGTTTGTGGAGTTATAGTAGAGTGGCCGACTGAGGGGTGTGGCCGGTTGAGGGGTGAATCCTTCTAGGGTTTGATACATTCGATGACGACCCAGTCTGCTCCAAACATGATCCAACTTACCAAGTAGACTGACATATTCTACTCCAACGCCAGCTAATCCTTCATGCGAGTATCTCCCATCCGTCTCCTCAGATCCACTCGCATGGCATCCAACGCCTCTTCCAAGCTCATCTGTATGTCCACCCGCCTTCCTCTCATTCTCTTCCATCCCATCTCTCTCGAACCGCATACTAACCCGCAATCCAGTCGCCCCCGCCGGCTCCCAAACCACTCAACAAGCCGATCAATACACAAAAGGCACCCTCGAACGTCACCAACTCTGCCCCTCCCCCTTCACCCAATTCCACACCTGGTTCACCCACGCCCGCACCACCGGCGTCCACCAACCCGAAACCGTCTGCCTCTCCACCGCCGCCCTTCCCTCTGGTTCCGTCTCCTCCCGCTATGTTTACTTGAAGGAGTTGGATGCGAAGGGGTTTGTGGTTTACAGCAATTGGGGCACCTCAAGGAAAGCGGCGGACGTAGAGAGTAATCCGAGGGCGAGTTTGGCGTTTTGGTGGCATGAGGTTGAGCGGCAGGTTAGGGTTGAGGGGAGGGTGGAACGGTTGAGCAGCGAGGAGAGTCAGAGTTATTATGGGTTGAGGGCGCGGGGGAGTAAGATTGGGGCGTGGGCTAGTGAGCAGAGCAAGGTGTTGCCGGAAGAGGAGGGGGGAAGAGAGGTGCTCGTTGCGAGGGTGACGGATGTGGAGCGGAGATTTGAGGGGGTGGAGGATATTCCAGTGCCGGAATTTTGGGGGGGTCTGAGGGTCGTGCCAGATATGGTGGAGTTTTGGCAGGGAAGGGAGAGTAGGTTGCATGATCGGTTTAGATATTTGAGGGATGAGGCGCCGGAGGAGGGGGAGGGGTGGAGGATTGAGAGGTTGAGTCCGTAGAGATTATAATGCATTACTTCAACAGTAAGATGGTCTCTAGATGCAGCTGTGGTATTACCAATGACCTTCCTCCAACATCCAACGCCATAGCAATGCTCGCTAAACGCTGCGAAATGGTCTTGATATAACCTTCAACGCTCACTTTATAACGTAAGGTTCGGCGTCTTTCCCGAATATAAGATGCGGCTTCCTTGCCGCTGTGTCGAGTATCATTTGTGCAAAGACTGAATTGGCCCATGCAAACCAGCTCCCTACATCACGATTAGTGTCCAGAATCCATGTCCGACAGCGGCGATGACTTACGAGTATAGTCCGATGCTCGATTGACGTTGACGCTCTCGTGAATTAAACCCAGCTTGCTAGTGTCTCGGACATCAATGAGGACCTGCTTGATTTCATCGTCATTGTTGCTCGTCATTGCTTGCACCAGACGACTCATTGGCCAAGCATGTTGAAGGCCAACGTGAGGGCCGCCAACGCCAGCGAAGGCTTTACCAACGAGACAATATGGATTTCCGGTTCGTTCCAGTATCATCTTCCTTGTATTTTGGTAAACCTTGTTATCCCTATCGACAAACCCCATCAGGGGCAGGGCAAGTAATGATGGTAAGTTGGCGTCATCCATAAGGATATGGGATCCATATCCGTCAACCTCGAATGCAAAAACTTCGCCATACTTCTTAGTCTCGACCACGGCATGCTCCCAGATACCCTTCTCTATACTATCGCCTCGTCCTTGCAGCTTTTGGGCAAGGGCATCCTTCCCCGCAGCCTTGAGAATCGTAGCCGTCCGCTTCAGCTCGACTGCTATCATTGCATTTGCTGGGATAAAGAAGCCTAGAATGGTAGCATCATCACTGGGTCTGAATGCACTGCGAATGAGTCCGGTCCCTGCTCCAAGGGGGTTGCCAACGCCTGCTAGAGGTAGGGTTTCTGTGCCTCGATCCGTCATCCTGCGAAATTGGTACTCGTTCTTCTCGAACCTTCCTGTTGAAGGATTGAATGTCGGCTTGGCTTGCTCCATCAACACTTCTAGGATGGTATCCATCGCTGTATACCATCTTGAATTCAAGAAAGCCTTAGAGCCCGTGCTGTTGTAGAATTGCGTCCCAAGAGCTAGAAAATGAGCAAGCGAGTCGAGCTCATATTTGCACTCGAATACCCGCGAAGGTTCGTACGCGGGATGAACGTTATCGTCTTGCCCGTTTCCGACCGCTGACTCCCCACTAGGTGGAGGTGGCTGAAAAGCGTTGCAGTAAGGCGACTCGATTACATACTCTGATTGTGTATTGATGGCGCCAAGAATGAGACTTTCCAGCCTTTTGTCTTTCTTTGCCAGCGCCTGATATTGGGCCAATTGATTGGTGGAGTCCCTCAGCCATTCAGCATTGATGTCCCCAGTGACTACAAAGCTCTGAGCTCCTTCCCACGCTGCGTCTTGGTATTTATGCTTGAAGTGTTTCTGGGTTCCGTCAACATGCCACCTGACCGTAGTGTCTAAGGTATTTGGGAAGGCATTTTCGAAGATTCTTGCAAGGTCCTTATCCTCCATTCTGGTTGTGACATCTTCAATGATTGCTTCTACCAAGGGCGATGAGAAGGTGCGACAGTGTGGAGATGGTCTTTGGAACGGTAAAGCCAAAGGTCCTTTGCTCAACGGCCGACTAGAATTATCAGTATTATGGTCACCCACACCAGAATAAACATCGAACATACTGGGGAATTACGGCGTAGTGTTTGTAGTCAGGACAAGCCGTTCTGTATCTTTCTCCATCAATACCCGATCCCAATGCCTCCTGATTGTTGCCAGCCTTGGCTCGGGGTCTAATGTCCTCCTCGGCGATGCCATTGACATAGGAGCTGCTTCCCAGTAACGCATAGGCCACGGCCAAGAGGAGCATGATAAGTGATAAGGGGAGAGCAGTTCTCTTGATTTGGGGCGCCCAAGTTGATGCTTGTGGCTGTTTGTTCTGGAATTCGCTGGAAGGTCAGAAGTTTGGGACGGTTGGGCAATTAGTGGTTCGTGACTTGCCTTTTGGCGGACCTTTGGTACATCGAATCAAGGAAGCCCATGCGAGAAAGCCATGATTGCTAGAAAGTCTTGGCAATTACTCGCCCTAAGCTCAGGCCTTCTTGAAGCTTACGGTAGGTGTATGTGCCATAGACATTGCGGCATGGAGTGGAATATAAACAGCGGATCGCCACAGGGGTCGTGGCTTCCCGGAGTTCAGCCGATGAGCATGAAAGAGAAACCATCGTTTGCTGATGACACATCCTAACTACTTTTCAAAATATCCACGGTCTTTTCTACTTCCTGTTCCGTCGTACATATCCAAGCTCCATCAGTACCACGTACAGATACCTGTGGGAAAGGTCCTGCTTTTGATGCCTTACTCCTCCTGTGTCGCATCAGGCGTCTAGAGCTACAGAAAGCTCCTGCCCCATCGTTGCAACGAGCAGACAACCTCATAAAAGTTGAGCTTGCCTTTGTGCAAGCACCACCATCACCTTCACCATTCAACCCCACGCTGATATCCCGAAGGCGGCAACGCTGGGCAAGAGGAAGTCTTCCGACGAGCATAGCCGCCCAGACAAGCACAAGATCATGAAGGTATGAGTCAATTTCGAAGGCTGTGCAACTTCCTTGTCCGCCTTCACATCACCCAAGTCGTCCTACAAGGCCTTCCCCACAGTCAATAACTCATCCCTCCTACTACAACGCTCATTACTTTCTCTGTCAGACGACAAACAGCTAACAGTATTCTCTCATAGGACTCCAAGATGGACATCGACGGGCGTTCCGTTGGCTCGGAACAGCTCAAGAATGGCGAGATAGATGAGTCCCTCTACAGCCGGCAACTCTATGTACTTGGCCATGAGGCCATGAAGCGTATGAGCGCATCACACGTCCTGATTGCTGGTCTTAGGGGCTTGGGAGTGGAGATCGGTTGGTCTATTCTATTCCTGGTATCAGTGTGCCCAGGCTGACCTGTACGGACAGCAAAGAACATTGCCCTGGCTGGTGTCAAATCGTTGACTTTATTTGATCCCGAGCCCGCTGCCATGTCTGACCTATCGTCCCAATTCTTTCTACATCCGGACGACATTGGCAAGCCGAGGGCCTCTGTGACAATCCCCAGGGTAGCAGAGCTAAACGCATATACACCTGTTTCAGATCATCCTGGCAAAAGTCTCACGGAGGACCTGAGCCAATTACAGAAATATCAAGTGGTTGTCTTGACTGGGACGCCATTAAAAGACCAAATCACTATATCTGATTACTGCCACAAGAATGGCATTTTTGTCGTCATCACAGACATCTTCGGACTTTTCGGCACCATATTCACGGATTTTGGGAAGGACTTTACAATCGCAGATCCAGATGGAGAGAATCCTGTGACTGGGATTATTGCCGACATTAATTCTGACGGTCTGGTCTCGGCCCTTGACGAGACACGACACGGGCTTTCAGATGGTGATTTTGTGACTTTTACAGAAGTACAAGGCATGGAAGCTCTCAATAATTCCGAGCCCCGGAAGATCACTGTGAAGGGACCTTATACATTCTCAATTGGGGATGTATCCAACCTTGGACAGTACAAGCGCAACGGCCTCTATACACAGGTCAAGATGCCAAAGATCATCAACTTCCAACCACTTTCGGAACAATTGAAGAAGCCAGAGCTACTAATGTCAGACTTCGCCAAATTTGACCGACCACAACAGCTACACGTAGGCTTCCAGGCCCTGCATGAGTTTTCAACCCAACACAAGGGTAGCTTGCCGCGAGCCCACTCGGACGAGGACGCTACCGAGGTACTTAAGCTCGCCCAATCTTTGGCTGGGGAAGGCGACGAAAAAGTGGAACTAGACGAAAAGCTACTTCGTGAACTGAGCTACCAAGCTCGAGGCGATCTTGCTCCGATGGCCGCGTTCTTTGGAGGCTTGGCTGCTCAAGAGGTGCTGAAATCAGTGTCGGGCAAGTTCCATCCAATCGTGCAGTGGCTTTACTTCGATTCTTTGGAGTCTCTACCTACCTCGACCAAGCGGTCCGAAGAGCTGTGCAAGCCTATAAATACTCGGTACGATGGACAAATTGCCGTTTTTGGGAAGAACTTCCAAGACAAACTTGCCAACATCAACGAATTTCTCGTTGGTGCCGGGGCCATTGGCTGCGAGATGCTGAAGAATTGGGCACTGATTGGATTAGCAACCGGGCCCAATGGTAAGATCAGTGTGGCAGATATGGACCAAATCGAAAAGAGCAACCTCAATAGACAATTCCTGTTTCGTCCTAAGGATGTAGGAAAGCTGAAGAGTGAATGTGCTGCCGAAGCTGTTCAGGCCATGAATCCAGATCTCAAAGGGAAATTCAAGATTTTGCCAGACAGAGTGGGCGCTGAGACCGAGCACATATTCAACGAGACTTTCTGGGAAGAATTGGATGGTGTCACCAACGCCTTGGACAATGTTGATGCAAGACAGTATGTCGATCGTCGATGTGTCTTCTTCCGGAAGCCACTCCTTGACAGTGGAACGCTGGGCACCAAAGGCAACACTCAGGTTGTCTTGCCGAGCTTGACGGAGTCATATTCCAGCTCGCAAGATCCGCCAGAACAGTCGTTTCCCCAATGCACACTGCGAAGTTTTCCCAACAAGATCGATCACACTATTGCTTGGGCCAAGGAGAAGTTTCACAACTACTTTGTGGGCCCTCCAGAGACCGTGAACCTATATATTACACAGCCAAATTATGTTCAGGATACGCTTAGACAAGCAGGCAACGAGATTCCAACGCTGGAGAGCATTCGTGATTTCTTAGTTACAGAAAAGCCACAAAATATCGATGATTGCATCACTTGGGCAAGGAAGCAGTTTGAGAGCGAGTACAATAACGCTATCCAGCAACTCCTTTACAATTTCCCCAAAAATTCTACCACTTCGAGCGATGCACCGTTTTGGTCTGGACCAAAGCGAGCGCCCGATCCTTTAAGATTTGATGCTTCGAATCCTACCCACATGGGCTACGTTGTCGCGGCAGCTCATCTACATGCATTCAATTATGGTATCAGAAGCAGCGGCATCACAGAATCGCACTGCAGAAAAGTCATGGATGACATGATGATCCCAGACTTCAAGCCTAGCTCATCCGTCAAGATCCAAGCAGATGACAACGAACCAGATCCAAACGCTCAGCCCCCTGGGTCAAACTTTGATGACAATGACACCCTGGAGCAAATCGTGTCCCAATTGCCACCAGCGGAATCGCTGCAAGGCTACAAGCTTGAGCCGGTCGAATTTGAAAAAGATGACGATACGAATCATCACATTGACTTTATCACGGCAGCAAGCAATCTGCGAGCCCAGAATTACGCTATTGCAGAGGCCGATCGGCACAAGACCAAGTTCATTGCAGGAAAGATTATTCCCGCTATTGCTACAACGACGGCCTTAGTCACTGGTCTAGTTGTTCTCGAGCTCTACAAAATCGTGGATGGGAAGGACGACATCGAGCAATACAAGAACGGTTTCGTAAATCTTGCCCTGCCATTCTTTGGTTTCAGTGAGCCCATTGCTAGCCCAAAGGGCACATACATGGGTACCAAAGGCGAAGTCACCATTGACAAGCTTTGGGATCGCTTTGAAGTTGAGGATGTTACTTTGCAGCAGTTCTTAAACGACTTCGAAGAGAAAGGCTTGAGCATTATGATGCTGAGCTCCGGAGTTAGCCTGTTGTATGCAAGCTTCTACCCGCCGAACAAGCTCAAAGATCGCTTGGCTATGAAGTAGGTCTTCTCTCTGTTCCTCTCATTCAATTATTGGCACTAAAATATCAAACAGATTGAGTCAGCTGGTGGAGACGATCAGCAAGAAGCCCATCCCGGATCACCAGAAGAACGTGATCTTCGAGATGACTGTCGAGGACAAGTCTGAGGAAGACGTCGAGGTGCCTTATGTCATGCTTAAGCTAAAGAAATAAAGCATCGTTCCCAATTCTCCGCGAGGTCGAGCCCGAATGGAGGCGTTTGACGGACGCAAACCTTTCGAACTTTTAGCGCTTACGGGTAGACTGCAGCATCTAGACGGGAACAGGATAGCGAATAGTAGCATGGCAGGATCACCTGAATAGATAGACCAATGGATGGCTTCAAAATGCTTGCAGTTGCTTTGGTCCTTCGCTTTTTCTCACACGGCTGGCTTGCTTTGTGATGCTTAGGAATGGGTTAGTAATTACAAGTGATGCGTGTCGGATAACTCCCGCTATCGATAAGCTTGAACCCTGCGTCATTGTTTTCTCGACTTGGGCCAAAGTGCAACATAAGTTCCATTGTTAATAAACCTCGCTTTCTAGAATTTTCCACTTTCAGTCGATGTTTGCTTTGAAGTCCAGACTAAGACTGCTCAAAACCCACATATCTGTTCCACCTCTGTCTTCAGCCGTTCGAAACCAGCCTTTCAGCATGGCAGTAAGTTTTCAATTGCAAGGAGAAGTTTTTTCAGCCCTGACAACATCTTCGAACAGTCAGGTACAGGGCAATCGATTACGAACTGGGCGGATAAGTCCGGAGAGTTCAAAAGAGGAGCCTCCCAGTTCCGCAATTCTGTCTCGAAAAAGCCTGGAGCAGAATTCCCTGCAGAGAAGGGCAGATACCATCTCTATGTCTCATACGCTTGCCCCTGGGGTCAGTACCCTGCATTGATGGTTACGCCGTCACCTGCTGACTTGAAAAGTTAGCCCACCGAGCCCTCATCGTTCGCAAGCTCAAAGGTCTTGAGGACATTATCCCGTATACCTCAGTCCATTGGGAAATGTTAGAGAAAGGTAAGCATATTGTCGTCCTTGGAATGATAGTAATCAATGACCTCCGAAGGCTGGCGCTTTGCCACATCAGACGAGAAAATTCCCGGATACAATGTGACGCCCGACCCAATGCACAAGAACTTCACGCATCTGCGGGACATCTACTTTGATGTGGACCCAGATTATACGGGACGGTTCACAGTCCCAACGCTTTACGACGTCAAGCAGAACAAGATTGTCAACAACGAGGTGGGTCTATAATGATTGGACTGGGTAAGACATTAGTCATGTGATGCTAACGGTCACTCGTGCAGTCAAGTGAGATCATTCGCATGTTCTACACAGAATTCGATGACATAATTCCCGAAAAATACAAGAACGTAGACTTGTTCCCAGAGAAATTCAGGAAAGACATCGAGGGGACGAATGAGTGGACATACAACGACATCAACAATGGCGTCTATAGATCAGGTTTCGCAACGTACGTACTCTACACATTCGAACCTTCCAACTTTTGCCTGGCATCAACAGTTTGACAGATAAAACAGAACCCAAGAAGCCTACGAAAAAGCCGTCAATCCCCTCTTCGTCTCTCTCGACCGCGCTGAAGAGCACCTCGCCAAACATGCCGCACCCTACTACTTCGGCGAGCACATCACCGAAGCGGACGTACGCCTCTACACCACCATTATTCGCTTCGATCCCGTATACGTCCAGCATTTCAAATGCAACATCCGAGACATTCGGTCCGGGTATCCAGCGTTGCATAAGTGGGTGAGGCACTTGTATTGGGACGTTCCTGCTTTCAAGGAGACGACGCAATTTGAGCATATCAAGAAACATTATACCAAGAGCCATAAGCAGATAAATCCTCCTGTAAGTTGATCACTACTTGGGTGATTGACAGAGCACTCGCTGTCCCACGACATGAGTGGTAACAGTGCTAACGATGAAATGCAGAGCATCACGCCTGTAGGTCCTGTTCCAGATGTCTTGCCCAAGGATGAAGAGGTGCCAGCTACGGCTGCAGCCTTGAGGTCGACGAATCAGTAGACTTACGGGAGATTTGATTCGCGAAAGTCAAATGATCATGAAATGATTTCGAGTCACTCGCGGTTCATGTATGTATTTCTTGATAATGTCATATAATGACTAAAAAGCAACGAACGGCATTTCCTCCAGCCTGCAGGTATTGTATTAGAATAATTGCCAGTTACGAGTGCTATAGAGCCCGAAATTCGCAGCCCAAAAATCTTTAACGGCAAAGAATATCCGTATCCGCGCCCAAGATAGAGCGCAATTTCGAGATCCCTGGCTCTTGGATGGGCTTGACAGCACAATGCAATGCTGCTCAATTCGAAGGTATTTTGTGCTCAAGTCGATTGCACTAGCGTTCACGACTGCCACTTGTTCTTGGTAGCGAGCCTGCCTGCTTCATATCTGGAAGCCAATTCTCGAGAGCTAATGGCTTTCAAACCCAACGAGCAGACTTTACACCAAGAGAGATCTCTTTGCAATGTTCCTCGCTCAACACCATCGGTTTTGTACGTTCTGTCTGTAGCATTCGGCAACGGAGTGGTTCCTTTTTATCGAAAGAGTTTGAAATCCATTCGCAAGACTGTGCTATCCTAGAGAAACTCAATAATTAAGAGGACGCTAGGCCAAGGACTTTTCTTTGGTGCTACTGCATAATATGGCTTTCCCAAGGTGCACATCTCTCAAATAAGCGTCTGCCCCAGTGAGATCAAATTCATTTGAAACCGACAGCCATTCGTCCAAGTCTGTATGGATCAGTGTAGTTGTAGACTTTCGCCAGGATGAAAGGCTGAAATTTTGGTGGGATTTTGGAGGAAACTTTTGGTATGGGGAGGAGGGCGTTCAAGAAAATAGGGGGGTGCGTTATGGATTGGCTGTTGAAGGATCACTGGACGAAATGACAGGTCTAAACGGTGAGGTGGTTTGCTATCGACTGGCAACTGGCGGCCATTGCGGTGACTAGTTTTAATAAAAATCATCAAGCAAGTACGAGAGACTGGGAATATATGCCCATGTTGTGACACGTTTCATGCCCGGCCGTGAAAAGTTCATTTCCAAAATCCTGATTATACAATGACAGTAGACGTTACGAACGGATATTACCATTAATAACTTGCCATGACAAGAAGGTAACACTACCCACTCTAAGTCGCGTTAATGTTTGTCAATGAAAGATCGGGGTGCTACTGAATCTTGCCGTGTATCGCGGTGGTAACGAGGCTAGGCCTTGGCGGTCCACCCATATAACAAGCACGGAAGTCCCCAGTCGACGGGATCATGATTCGAATTACGTACTATATTGATATCAGGTGGTATCATTCGAAGACCCTACGTAACGCCACGTTAATGCTCTGCATAAGAGACCCATGTTAGATGCAATACACTTCAGGCCATAACTCTCCTCAGGCCATCCGTACCGCCCAGTACTCTTCTCCCAGTGACGGCACATCTCCCCTTCCCACTCTCCCACTCGCCCTCCCTGCTCCCGCCTTTTCCCTTGCCTTTGTCGCTCTGCCCTTCATCTTCGCTGTCATCCCCGTACTCGTCCTCGTCCTCATCCCAACCCTCTTCGCCTCCACTCTTGCCCTCCATAAACGCTATTTGCCTGTCATGGCTTCCGTCCACCCATTTGAAAATGCATGTGTAGCAGAAGACGAAGCCTGTTTGGGCAGAAGTAGCGGTCTGGATCGGGTGCATGCAGATAGGGCAAAGTGACGATGTTGCGGCTGTTGGAGTGGGGACTGTGTAGATTGGAAGCATTGAGTTAGAGGAAATGGGTTTAGAGGGTTTGGCGGGCTTGGGAGGAGTCGTCGAAGAGATTGTCTGAGGAGTAGGTGGCTGGACCTGTGGAGGCGGGGAAGACAGTGATACCGTGTTCGTAGTTGTGGCTTGTTGGAAAAGCGACCTTGGTGCTTTGTGCTTTATTGAAGTAGGCAATGGAGGTGGCTTGTCAGGCAGACCTGAGATTATCGGGGGTGGCAGTTCGAGGCCTTCGGCTGCTTTTTTCGAAAGCTGGCGCGCGAAGTCAGATGCGTGCCACCATTCTAGAAACTTGAGGGCGAAGATCGAGGTAGGAAGGAGGATTTTGAGACTCGACAAGAGTCGAGGGTAGACCACCGACCCAAAGGTGAGGGGGTTAAAGATGCTCGACCCTTGGCCTGGTCGAGCAGCAGATTGGGACGAAGATATTGACGGCTGCTCAGCTAGAGCTATGGCTCGGTGGTCTGCTTCGCTAAGTCGCCGAATTCGAGTTCCAATCAGCCAGAGAAACGGGGAGGAGTATTTCGAGTTGTCGAACAAATAGGCGAGATTGAAAGCCAGGAGGGAGAAAAAGTACGCGGCATTGATACTAGGATATGTGCTCCGAAGGAACCATTTGTAGTAGTATAATATTTTCTGTTTTGTTGTTGCATCATGTGGAAGATTATCTCGATTGTAGCTTGGACCAAGTATAGCTGCTTGAGGAGCGTGAATATCATAGCTTTCGTCAAGCTTGCGCTTTAGGTACGGCAAGCCAACAATGATGGCCAAAGTGTTCCATATATCGCGACTCTTCAACTGTAAAGTCTCGCGCATCAAATTCGGGGCACCAATTCTTGCTCTAGGAGCTTCGCCGCCTTTGATGTGTAGTACGCACTCGCGCTTGAGGCCATAGAAGTTCTCCGTGAAGGCCCCGCCATAGGTTTTGAGATAATGCCGCTCCACGGCAAGCATAAGGAGGGCATAGAGCTCGTCGAAGGAGTTGAGGACTCGTAGGAGGTATCTGGGATGGCGATGGGTAGCTACGGTGAGAAGGTAGCGTAATGAGGGCGGTATGAGGGCAGCGAGCTGTTGTTCGGAAAGGAGTTCGAACAGAGATGGCTTGTGGTCATCGAAGCCATTCTGGAGGCTTGACATAAACTCCATTGCTAATTGCCAATGAGTTGAAAATCGCTGAGAGTGAAGAGCGGGGGCAAAGATTGAGCCGAGGTTCATCCACGACCTCTTCAACGAATACGCCTCCTAAGTCTATACAATTGAATTCGTGCCGTGATCAGGGTGCAGACATCGTGAATGAGTCTTTATGGCAAAGGCCGCTTTGCAATTCTTTAAACTTCTTCCAAGCCAATCACACTTGCACCGTGGTTCAAAGTAGACGTGACGCTGAGCTCTCAGCTAGTCTGCAGCTAAAAATTATATGCCTAGAGCTCTCACAGCGTACTTCATATACAAGTAATCGCCTGTCGCCCCTGATTTTGCCGACGTTTGTTTTCTGCTCCGAGAAGATTGACTCAAACTTCGTGGCTCTTAGCCTATTTGCTTTACCAATGCCTGAAGACCTGGCGTGTTTGGCACCCAACGACGTACCATTCGAGCCAGCCTTCCAAACCTATGCTCTACCATCGAAATCCTCTTATATCACCATTTCTCAGAGCTGAAAATCGTGCATGGGCAAATTTGCACCAACTTACAAGATGATGGTAATTTTCAAGCCTTATTGTTGAACCCCGGGCTTGGAATGCCTGGTTCCGGAGCCACTCCAGCCATTCTCAGCACAAATCACTCTCAACTTGAGTGGTGACTTAGCCATTTAAGCTCAATCTTGAGCCATTAAGTGTGTAACCGCGACCAACCTCGAGCGTTGATCGGAAGTCCCTTCAGACTTAGGGATTTGTGTGCTCCTTGGGCTCCGCGTAAGTGCTGCTCGTTTTGAAAGCTTGCCTGTCCCATGAATTCAATTTTTCCATATACCTGCAACGCTGTTTGAAGTCATCACATCGTGATCAAAATGTCTGGTCTCGAAGTTGTAGGGCAACTAGCCGCCGCAGCTCGATTCGCACAGCAAGGTCTCAACATCACTGCCACAATCTATGATTTATATCGAACAATTCGCGATACCCCAGAGTTAATACGCAAGCAGACGGTACAATTTGAACAGCTTATTGGTATCGCAAAGCTATCGGGAGCAATGCTTCGCTTCAGACTGAGCTGGTAGCCTTGGTTCTCAGTAGCTACGCCGAAGAAGCTAACAAGCTATTGCGTCCCCTACGAAAGGTTACGCCTGGTCCCGGAGTTCATGTATCCAGAAATGTCTGGAAAACCTTGCGTGGAGTCACTAAGGAGAAGAGAATCCTTGAGCATCTTGCAAAAATCGAGCAAGGGAAAAGTTCGTTAGTGTTGTATATTGACACCATTGACAGCTCATCGTTGCATACAATTCACCTCGAAGTCTTGACAGTACAGACCGCTATTGACGGTATCCTATCAAGAGCTTCCTGCTATTCGGGACAGCGTTGGTAGAGTAACGACATTGCTAAACGCAGTGGAAGTATTACCTGTCATTGCCAAAGACGTTGAGAGTATTTACGAAAAGCTGCCTGCGATCTTTGATAAAGTCACTACTATCTACGATGAGCCTCTTGCCATATCTAGGAAAGTAGCCGCTATTCAGATGAGCTTCTTCCACATTTGCAAGAAGATATGCAGCAACTTATGCTTAATCAGACCGTTCCTACACCCCCAGCGGTGGTCGGTCAAGAAAAAGGTCTTCTTATGGTGCCTTATGCCAGGAACACTCGCTTCGTTGGACGGGACACTCAGCTTCAGGATCTGGAGAGAAGACTTAGACATAATAAAAATCACAATAGGGTCGCTCTTGTTGCCTTAGGCGGTGTTGGTAAGTCCCGAGTGGCATTGGAGTATGCCTACGTGCGACGCGAGGCAAACCCAAGACTTTCGTCAAAATTGGCAAATCTGCCAAACTTCCAGCATCCAGTGACTTCAGCCGAGATCCGAAGCAGTCGATAAAGGAATGGCTAAGTGGTGATGTATTTGGTTCGTGGCTCGTTATCAGCGACAATGCTGACGATGCTAATATTCTTTTCGGCGCTCGGCAAGCCAATGAACCAATGGTCTTGAAGGGTCTTTCGGAATTTCTCCCACAGTCGCCCAATGGTTCTATCGTGTTTACCACTCGAGACAAGAAAGTTGGGGTGAAGTTTGCTACAGCAGCAGGCATCATCACGCTCTCCAGGATGGAAGCTGTAGATGCTAGACGCTTTCCAGTGCCCGATCCGGGGAAGAAGAAGCCGATGGAGTGGAGACGGCAGAATTCCTTAGTCGCTTGGAGTGTCTTCCTTTTGCTGTTACTTAAGCTGGATCATACATCTCCGACGACACCATGTCGGTCTTCGAGTACCTCTGGGTGTTTACGCACAGCGAGTCTACGCGAACAGAATTGCTCAGTGAGGAGTTCGAAGACACTGCAAGGGAAGGTGGAGCGGCTAACAACCCAGTGGCCACCACATACGTGGTATCCTTCGAGCAGATTATCCAGTCTGATCCCCTGGCAGCCGATGTGCTGTCATACATGGCATGTCTTGACGACCAGAGCGTGCCTCAAGATCTTCTAAACTTACCGACGAGTCCAGTGAAAGCCTCCAACGCATTGGGGTTACTAAAAGCATGTTCCCTCATAGCAGTGGATTAGACGGATACATTTTTCAGCATGCATCCGCTTGTACACCTCGCGACGAGAAACTGGTTGAGGGTACATGATAGATTCAACCCGTGGGCTCAAGTCTGTTTGCATGGCGTCTCAAACAGGTTCCCTCAACCGGGCGCCGGAACACTAGACTTGTGTGACCTATACTTACCCCAGGCGCAAGCAGTCTATCTCTATGGCAGATACTTAGGGGGACAAGACTATTCACAAGCGGAGCTGGCTGGGAAGTTGTCGCAGTACTTCAAAATGAGAGGTAGCTATCGTACAGCCGTTGCCCTTGCCGAAGAAGCAATCAGTTGGCAAAAGAAGGCGCACGCAGGTAACAATTTGAAATGGCTACTACCTGTCGAGAATCTGAACGAAATACTTGATGCTCAAGCTCATCAGGTAGGGATACATATTAGCAAGTATTGCCGCGCTAGGAAAGATGATATTTGAATTGGGAGAAGAGCTTGGGCTATGAGCACCAATTGCGGGGTTGTCTTTGGACAATCTCACTCGCTCATCGCTCTGCCTTAGCGAGATGGAGACGTTCCATCAGATACAATGTTGGCGTATTGAGGCCAGCAACCGAATGCGTGAACACGAGGACGGTTCTTCGAGTTCAAAGAGGAAGGCTTTGGCCGCGGAAAAGCATAAAACCGGTTTTTTTCACGGAAATGCAACCTCTTCGGAAAGCGCGCAGTTCAAGCACAATGGCAGCAAGTGGCAAAAGACTCCAGACGTGGAAGCACACTTCCGTAATTGGGGGAAGAGCTTAGGATCAGATCATATGATCTCGAAGAAGAGCATGCGCAACATGGTCGATAGCCTATATTGCAAACTCAGGAAGCCAGGGGGAAAACTTGCACCTGACCATCCTTCGACGACGTCGGCCAGGAGAGCCTTGACGGCTTGCAGCCATTGATGCAACCCAACCGTGGCAAAGCGGCCCCAGCACCACCGCTCGGACACGACGTGCCTCAAGGCCAACATGCTCAAACTTACCACCCTCATCCTCTTGGCTTAGACAAAGTCTATTCGAACTAGGAGAAGAATCTTGGCCCAGATCATAATATCACAATTGCATGCGTGCTGAATGGTTGACCTGTTCCAACCATCGCTTCCACGCAGGACGGGTATCAAGACGGGGACCAACCAGCGAAATCATTGGATACACATCCACCAAGTGTAAACAGCATGATCTTTCGAAACTTCACACCTCGCGATTTCGAACTCGACCATAATAATTAAGAGAAAAACTTAAGCCATGAGCATCGTGGGCCAATTGGAATTGGAATCCGCCCATTAGAAAGCCGTTAGATAATGACGATGATTTCCAGCAACGTACTTGAATTATTCATTCACGCACCGGCGAAATAGCAGGATCAGCTATGCTTTGTAGTGGAATGTATGGATCTCCAGGCGCCAAGTGCAGTAGAAATGTTGAATGTCGAAGCCAGCCGTGAATTCAGTACGAATCGGAAAGGGCGGAAAACATAACAAAATTTTGATCTTGAAACAAAGCCCGTGGTAACCCAAAGATTTTGGCGAAGAGCATCAAACTTTCTCAATGAGGCTATTGTAAGGGTGCCGAAAGCCATGTAAAGTCAACGGTTGAAGTCAGCAGTGACCCCAAGAAGGAACCCACAGCGCCCAGAATATTACGACATCATTACCTTGAAGCACCGAATGTCATAAGAAATCGGTAGTCGAAGCCAACGACGACCTCAACATGGCGCAAAGAGAGCCGAAAAATCCCCAACAATATGTATTCAAAGAGCACCGAACGCTCCGAAAATTTGGCAATGGGGCCCAGCGGTCGACCAAAGACGGACTTGAAAACCCTCACAAGGCAGGAATTCGAGGCGAGATGAAGCAATGAGAGTTGATAGATAGTAGAAGTTGAAGAGCAGTAGAAGCAGCGAAGTGTGGTAGTTGAAGCACGCAGTGGCTCCAAGCTACAGCATAGGGACCGTAGATTTAGGCATGCAATTAGCTAGTAGCACATGCGTTGCAAATTGCGCGCTTCCATCTCTTGCTCTTAATTAAAATTCCTTGGACCATAACGATTCGCTATCGTGAATTTCCGCCTGGGTATATCATCAACATCAACGTATCGAATACACATCAGATTTCCCATCATGATTACACAGGCCATTACAGAGCCAGTCCGGTTCCGTCGCCTGTCCATCTGTACAATGATAATACTTCCCTTCTCTTCAATTGCTGCTCTCCCAGCCCCTTTACCTGGGCGAGCGCTGAACGCATGACCTTACGCATATGCCGCTAGGAGTCGGAATCAGTGACAGCCTTTCCAAAGGAGAAGCGAACGCTGTTCATGTGAGAAAACCGGATTCTGCGGGTTTGTGCTTACCTGATACTCCGTATTAAGCGTAACGATACACGCCTCATGCGCCTTAATAATATTCTCACAAGCCCCCACGACATTCGGATTCGCGTCCCCAGCCAGTTTCTCCGCCGTAAGCAGGAACAAAAACCCTCCTTGCAGCAGGCTTATGCCAAATAACCAGGGCATGTAGCTCAAATCGGGGTCGTATTCGAGGATATTACTGATAGCTTCGGCGGCCGCGACAGCATGGCTCATGGCATTCTGAAATGATGGTGTCGAGATCCAGAGGTCGTTGTCGTCCAGGAGATTGATAGGATCCCATTTGCCCGCGATCAGAATGTGGAGGACGTGCATTATGTGCGTGCCGTAAGCGACTACTGTCTTCGTCTGGACAATGGAGTCGGTCGATTGAGAACTGGTTGAGGCTCCCGAAGGCATCACGGCAGAGGACTTTTCGGCTTTTGTAGGGTCGTGGAGGTTGCGTGCTTCGAATTCCTTCAAGCTCTGGCCGTACGCTTCTAATTGGGAGGTGATTTCTGTAGCACGGTCATCCCAGTCTGCTACGCTGCGGGACGACAGTCCAAATCTAGGGTGGTTCCTGGCTTGTTGGAGATCAACGATATAGCCGAGTATCGCCATCAGAGGTGTGAAGTAGCCAAAAATGCTATGCCCTGTACAGAGGAAGATAGGCCCTCTGGTTCTGTAAGGTGATGCAGGATACGTACCAGGATCATTGCCATAAAATCTGCCCGCGTGGAAGTCATCGTCGTTCATTGGCTGTAAAAGATTTTCGCACTCGATGTCGAGTAAGAAGAGCGGCCTGTTATAACAAAGTGCCAGATGCCGGTCGACGGTATAAAGGAGCCACCAAGTACGACGACGTTCTTCACGTTCTTCTTTGTTGACAACGCCGGGAACATTTGCTGGAAGGCTTCCCCTATGGTTTGTTTTTGCTGTCAACTGCTCTGGCAAGGTATTCTGCGTAACGCCGTTGATAGAAATCTCATCAGCATGTGTCTGTTCGCTCTCCATGGGGGTTGGAGGTAGTTCCCTTCCGAGCTTCAACTCTCGAGCCAAGGTCCAGGCGGCATTCCACCATCTCATGCTTGCAGCCTTGTACTCCGAGGCGGAAACTATGAGAGCAACATGAATATACGTCGCAACATTGTCAAGTTGCCCAGTCCCTCCGCCGTCTGCCGTCAACTGATCTCCGCCGGTCATAGCCACACCAAGACCACCAAGCGCCATTCCGTTAATCATAGAATCCGCACCACTATTGGCGGATATTTCGCCTATAGCTGGGCCGTGAACCAATGGTTTTAGAAGCGCTATGGTGATCTCGAGCAGCTTCTGGCAAACACGGCTTCGTGCCGAGGGTGGCGATGTCAAGAATGGCGAGTCACTGGTCTGCGCTGCCAGCCAGAGCATACTTGCAAGAAGAGCTGGACTGCACGGCCTTGGGCGGACTTGTTCGAGAAATGACTGTCTTCGGAAAAGGTACCCAAGGACATTAGGTGACGTGGGATGCATATGTGTGGTAGAGGAAGAAGTAAAGTAGAGCTCGAGAAGGTCGCACGCAAGCGACACGGGTATTATACATCCTATGTAAGGAAGTAAGGGTCGAAGAACAGGGAATCTCAAGGTATTCGAATTCACCGGACGATGATTGTGTTGGTAATTCGTGGGAGTAGGCAAGCCAAGCCATCCGGGAGACCCAACAGTTGGAGAGGTACCGTAAAGGGCAGCGAAAGGGCCTTCGCCGGTACCACCAAGCCGGAAACCAGGACTTGAGGCTTGAAAATTGGAAGGGCTCATGGGATTGTAGACGTTCTCACCCAGGTTTTGGAAGCCCTGTTGAGGTTGAGGCTGGGACGGCATCTGATTCATTGGAACTCCGTTGTGGTTTGGATGGACTGGCCCCATACTAGGCGCTCCACGTATGCCAGGCCGGTCGTATTCATGCCCAAGGCTGAATCCATTCAGCGACATAGCTGTTGGGCTTACTCCTGAGCTTTGGCGGATGGCAGCCTGGGGATCTGGAAGGATACCACCATCCTGGATACTCGCTAAATGCCGCAATGGTGAGTTCGCCGACTTTTGTACTTGCATCTGCCCTATACTGTCATTCCTCGCCTGGTATAATCCACCCGGACTGCCTGATATTACATCTGTTGAATGAGTAGCGGGACCGGTAGGTGGTTGATATGTACCGCTTTGTAATTCATGGCTGTTTACGGTTTGAGTTGGCGATGTACCTTCAGAGGAGTATTCTTGAGGCGAATGAGAATTGACTGGTTCTGCAGATGCTTGATTTCGTCGTGTGGTTTCCTTTCGAGATGCTTTCCCTCGCTTCTTCCTCTCCCGTACATACTCGCATGACAGCGAAAATTCTAGATATGACATCAGACATGATCACTTGAAGGTATTTGTTGAAGGCAACCTACCCACGCAGTGAGCACAAGGGCTACGACCATCGCACTTTGTCCGCAGCTGGTTGCATTGGTCGCATGCCCTGGATATCCTTCGCCTTACAGACCCTGCATTTGTATCTTTGTTAACACCAATATCTGAGGCTCTTCGACTATGGGCCACTTCGTTTGGTCGTGGATTGTAAGGACGATGCCGTGGTTTGGTTGGGCTTCGGAGAGGAGACATCTGATTGGTATTTGGGAATGTATCGTATTGCTGTACGGCGTATTGCTGCATCGGAGCTTCAGAGGCGTTGATCTGTCGGCTTGGGGGAGCCATATCGGCCTGAGGAGGCACTTGGCTGAGCATGACTGGTGTGGTCAGGCACTGATGTACACTGAACCACCCACGTCCTTGGTCACGTCCTCGAAATTCTTCAAATTGGGTCCGTCCATAGAAGCAATGAGGTATTCATCACCATTGCTGGAATATCCCGACCAACCCGGCAGTGGTACAGCTAAGCCTGTTCGCCTTGGTGGTTGCTAGGAGACTCTTTGTCGTGCAATCGAGTAAGAAGTCGTGGACCGCGACATTGTCAGAGGTTGTGCTGCGTATGAGTTTCGAAGCTGGAGGTGGTGGCCCGGCAGAACTTATGTGATGCTCTCGAAGAATGTCAGCTTAGCCCTGTCACAATCTTTGTGGCCTTTTGGGTGAGTACAGGTAGTAAGCGCATAGTTTCAAGGGAGTAAATCCGTAAGATCAACAACAACGCTTGCTTAACCGGAGCATACGTTATAGCATAATAGGGTGTGGGAGGAAAGAGGCGCTAAGGACACTAGGAACACGGCGTTTGTGACTGCCGGGCAGGCTAGGGGCATTTACCCTCCACGCCATTAATAAAATGGAATTCAATGTAGGCCCTAGAGCTGCCCCGGAGCCGTCCCCGGGAGATTCCTATTCTACCGCCTAGAATCCTCTGGGGCACCTTAGGGGCTCGCTTAGAGGCTAGCTTCCGGGCTAGCTTAGGCGCCCCCTCATTGAATTCCATTTTGTTAATGGCGTGCCCTCTAAGAAAGAATACGAACAAAACCACAACACCATTGAACCAGCGCCATTAGGAATCGAACCCAATATGATATGTATTGAAACCCAGCAAACGCTAAGGGCAAGAAGGTTTTATGCTTGCAAACGCAGGTCCCTAGGCTTCCTCATCAAGCCATACTATCTAGATTTCGTTGACTTACAGAGCGGCTGCGCTATACTAGACATAGATGATTAAGAAAAAGTCTTTTGTCCCGGGACAAGAACTTCTATCCTGGGTAACAAGAAAATTCCGCCAGCTCTCGTAGCCTTGCCTCACTCGCTGGAAACAAATTGTACCATTACAAGCTTGTTATCAAAGCTTTAGAACCTCCCATCTAAGACGGCTACTCGTAATACTCTCGGAGCAGCTCTCCCGTTGTCGACTTGTGTTATCATGACCTTCGACAACATCTGGCAGCTTGCTTGCGAAGAGGGGGACAAAAAGACTTCACGTATTGTACGATTATATCGAACGCTTGAGCGGGAAACATAGGGAGATAGAAAGGGAGCGTATGCCTTGAGTATTCCGTCTTTGTTACTTTAGAGCCATGCATACTCTTCACTAAGCAGATTACTGCAAACAGCAATCGTTCAACAAAAGCGTTTCTGCATCGAGCCTGATGAATCTCCTCGAAACTTACAGATCTAAGCAAGAAAATAGAGCGGGAGCCTTGCATAGAGGAGGCTGCAGGAATTCGAATAGCAAAGCCAAACCCGCCTGTCTGTCTGGCAGTTTTGTGTGGATTTAGATTGCACGTTTCACTTTGAAGCTGACCTTTGTCGAAGAGCCAACAAATCTAATGTATAACACTAGCCTAGGTGTCAACATGAGTGGCAGTTGCGAGGGCTACAGAGCCCAGAAGTCACAGCACATGAATATAGAAGAGCCGAAGTTTCATCCATCGGCGCTCAAGATGAGTCGCGGTAGGGTAATCACTGGATCTGCATGAGCTGAACATCCAAATCGCTGCTCGTATTGGCCACAATTGCGTCCATCATTGCCACTTGTTTTAACCTTAAGCCTAGTCCGCCCTATCAAAACAAGTAGCAGTTACGAGGGCCACAAAGACAAAAATTGTAGTTGGGAGAGCGAAGCCTCGAACGTCTTTCTAGCCGCTCCAGATGAGTTAGGTAGATTCCGGTGTTTGGCAACCCTAGAAAGTTCAGAGGCCCTTGTTGAGTACTTGATCCCACTACACTTCGTGTACCGTAGCACTCAAGACTGCCAACTATTCTGGCAACAGCCCGACACAGATCAGGCGCAAAGAAGCCCCTTAATCGGTCGATATTGGTCGTGGGCTCATGCTCTAGGGCGCAATTATATCTATACTTCATAGAGCATATTCTCTTGAACATCTTATCGGCAGAAAGGTCATCGTCATCAGACCCGACAACAATTATTTTCGTAGTCGAATCGTATCGTCTGATATCTGCATGCTTCTTTCTCAAAACAGGTGCAGATGTCGTGCACCATCTCTTTTCCAGCGCCCGTTGGCTTCCATTCGTAGTGGTATCTACGGGAGTATATGGAAGTGACCAGTAAAGCACGGGCTTAGTACGTCCGAGGTGTTCACAATTTGGCCATTCCCCAGCGTCGAAGAATCTCAAAGCGCGGTCGAAGTTGATGATTGGAGTTTGGGCTCCCGCAGTTCATACTGAAACATCCTTCACTGAGGCATTCGTACCCGGACCGTCAAACTAGCTTTTGGTATGATCGTCAAATGCTAGCCCTCCTATTACCGATCTAACTTGCTTGAAATAATCCCAGTGTCCCTCAACGATGAGCTTATGGAGAACGGAATCTGTAGGCGTGCCAATAAGAAGCTCCTCACAATTCCGAGCTGTGTAAACACTGCTGTCAGTGAAGACGAAAGACAGAATGTTCCGTCCTTACCAATCAATTATATACCAAAGCGCTTCCTCTTTCAGTACGATGAGTGTCAAATTTTGCAAAGTCAGGTTCCAAAAGGTGGGTTTCAGAGGGGGCTGTCCCATGTCATGCTGCCAAAACGCTGTCTTTGATCAGCTCACTTATGTTGAATTGGGATAGATTGAGGAAAGGAACGGTGCAAAGCCTGGGCTAGTGGTGCTGTGATAGCGGCATTTCGAGCTAGCGAATTGCGTGCTCCGTGGGCTATTCCCGGCGGGGTGGCGAACATCGGCATGACACAAAAATTTGTTAACCAATGATCATGATGTGAACAGTCTCGCCATTTTCCTCTTTGAACAGCACCGTTCCCGGTGTTTGAATCAAGGCTGCTGCTGTACTCCCTCCCTCAAGTCAGTTTGCCCATTATGGCTTTTGTGGCCACCGTTGGTGAAGCAGGTATGTTCCCCATGCCGCCCCGCCTTGTTCGATACGCTGTTATTTTTCTGGCTACAGTGTCTGACATATCCATTGGGCAATAGTGGCAAGAGTGGCATATACATCCAGTGATGTTGTACTATCAGTACAGCCTGCTCTTGGCGCGGACTCGGAATTCTCGAAGCATTTGCACGCATTGTCCTCAAAGCAGACGCCCGGACTCATAGCCAAACAGCCGGAGGTACGTCCTGTTGCTTTTATTGGCTTGGAGAAAGTCGTTGATTTGATTTCAAGGTGCATGCAATAAGGCACAACGTGGATCCTCTCCTATCGGCTTTCCAACCACTACGATCTGGGAAGCTTGTCTCTGTCACGACCCCCTCCTCAATCCTCCTGCCTTCTATACCTCATCTATATAAGCTGGCCCAGTATCCAATTGTCATACACGTAGCTTTACACCCTTATGGGTACCCAGACTACTCGGAGATAACTTCGATACGGCAGTGTGGTTTCCTGTTCTTGCAATCAGAGACTCTGCGGGAAGGACAGGACATAGCCTTGACGGCTCATGCTTTGGCCATAAGATCCGGAAAGGGTGTCATCCATTTCTTCGACCCTGCAAACTCAAGAAATGATGACCAGGTTCCGGTGGAAGATCCAGAGCTGGCAAAGACAGTCCTTGACATTGAAGCTGCGAAAGAATACCAAGCTAGTCCGGCTGGCACTTCAACGCTGTATGTTGACGAAGGAAGACAGCCAATAATAACTGAGGGGGCGTTTGCATCGCCGGAATCTCGCCAAGTACCGCCTTTCGTAGCGAGAGAAGCTTCTGTCGCCCCTCAGACTAAGGGTCAAGTTAGCGAAGAATCATCTGTTGGCTCGTCCCAACGTGAGAGTAGCGCAGACAGCAGGCCTACGATTTCTTCCATGAGCTCAGTAAATTCGACAACGACGCGGCCAATGACTTCAGAAGACATCCATAATTATCTCTCCAGCATTTGGTCTCAGATGCGTGAGGCCACTGGCCGAAACTATCACGTGTTCGAGTATTCTGGGCCGGAGGATGCGGACTCCGCACTCTTCGTCTTCGGCTCCACAGGCGTATTTGTCGATGAGATATTGGCAGCCAAATCTTCAGACGAATTCGTTAAATGTGGTATCATCACAGCACGACTCTACAGACCTTGGCTTGGTTCCAGCCTGATTGGGTCTGTACCTCAATCGGTGAAGAGGATCGCTGTTCTCGAGCAGATTCGAAAAAAAACAGTGAAATGGGGTCCTGTATTTTTGGACATCTTAACAAGCGTCAAGACTGGTCCATCAACATCTGGCACGCCAATGATCGTGGGCCATCAACTTGGACACATTGAACCTTCAACTGCGCGCCAAGCCCTGCGAGGCATATTCCAAAATTTGAAATCGTCGTCTCCGATTCAAAATCTTGAGGTTGGTAAGCACCACCAACCGCGGGATCTACTAAATGAGTACAGCTTGGAGCAACCGAAGGTGGAGAGTGCGTACATGAAGTTACTTGACCAGGTGTTTGGCCAAAGACTACACATTGCAAATCGCTTTGGCGCCACGGACGCTGGAATCTCTGCTTCCATTGCTGCGAACCCTGAATTTGGCTTCGGCTCTCTCCTGGCACGTAAGGACCATCGGAAGCGATTCATCAGCGAAGTTCAGGAAGCCGCATCCACACGGGATTTCGTAACTGATATACCCCAAAGCTGGCTTTCAAAATGGGCTTTGAGCGCAGAGGACCCGAGGAAAGCGAACAGTCTTGCACAGGAAGTGATTGCACGTCTAGAGACGGATGGCTCAAAACTCGCTTCGCAGCTTTTGTCTTCGAAGAGTCTTTTCTTCAAAGAATCTCAGTGGCTCATTGGATCAGATGCCTGGTCCTACGACTTAGGCAACTCAGGAGTCCATCACGTTATTGCGTCTGGCGCGAATGTTAACATGTTGATCATTGACTCACAGCCAGGGTCAGAACGAGCAGCTGTAGATGCTGCCAGAAGAAAGAAGGATATTGGTCTCTATGCTATGAATTTTGGAAATACCTACGTTGCCTCGGTCGCCGTATACGGCTCTTACACTCAAGTGCTGGAAGCCATGATTGAAGCAGACAAATTTGAAGGCCCTTCAGTCATCGTTGCGTATCTGCCTTACAACAAGGAAAGTGACTCACCATTGACCGTCTTACAAGAGACAAAGAAGGCAGTTGATCTTGGCTACTGGCCGTTGTACCGATGGAACCCTGACAACGAGGAAAGTGGGGAAACGAATTTCCAACTCGACTCTGAGCGCATCAAGCAAGAGCTTAAGGAGTTCTTGAAGCGGGACAACCACCTGACTCAATTAATGAATAGGCATCCAGAGTTCTCAGCTAATCTTTCGGACTCATATGGCAGTGAAGTTCGCTCACTTCAGAAGCGACGGGCGAAAGATGCGTATGAAAAGATGCTCGAGAGCCTTTATGGAGCTCCCGTGACGATTCTTTTCGCCTCCGACAATGGCAACGCTGAAAGCTTGGCGAAGCGTCTCAGCAGAAGGGGCCGAGCAAGGGGTCTCAAGACAATGGTCCTTGCGATGGATGACTATCCTTGGGAAGACTTGTCTGGAGAAGAAAACGTGGTCTTAATAACTAGTACAGCTGGACAAGGGGAGTTCCCCCAAAATGGCCGATCTTTCTGGGATGCGATCAAGGAGACTGGTGATCTAGACCTGTCTCAAATCAAGTACACGGTCTTTGCTCTTGGAGACAGTCATTATTGGCCAAGGAAGGAGGACAAAATATATTACAACAAGCCTGGCAAAGACTTGGATGCCAGGATAGCATTCCTCGGCGGAAAACATCTGGTTGAGATTGGCCATGGAGACGATCAAGATCCCGACAGCTACCAGACTGGCTACAACGAGTGGGAGCCCAAGCTGTGGCATGCTCTGGATGTGGACAAGGTCGAAGGAATACCTGATGAGCCGCCACCAATCACGAATGAGGACATCAAAATACAATCAAACTTCCTTCGTGGCACCATTGCAGAAGGTCTCGAGGATCCGAGCACAGGGGCCATCGCGGCATCCGACCAGCAGCTTACAAAATTCCATGGCACTTACATGCAAGATGACCGTGATTTGCGCGATGAGCGTAAGGCAGAGGGTCTAGAACCAGCATATTCATTCATGATCAGGTGCAGACTGAATGGTGGTGTTGCAACGCCATCGCAATGGCTGCAGATGGATGCCATCACCAGTGCATATGGTAACGAGACTATGAAGATGACTACACGACAAACCTTTCAATTCCATGGCGTCGTCAAAACGAAGCTGAAGTCAGCGATGCGAGCCATCAACAAAGCGTTGATGACTACAATTGCAGCTTGCGGTGATGTCAACCGCAATGTGATGGTCAGCGCAGCGCCAACGCAGTCATCATATCATCATGACGTCCACCAAATTTCAGCAAAGATCGCCGACCATCTCCTACCGGCAACTACCGCATACCATGAGATTTGGCTCAAAGACCACAATGATAAGCAGACCAAGGTCGCTGGGGATGTCATTGTCGACCAAGAACCCCTCTACGGCCCAACATATCTACCTAGAAAATTCAAGATCACCATCGCCATCCCCCCTCACAACGACACTGATGTTTATGCGCACGATATCGGCTTGATTGCCATCAAAGGCTCGAACGGTCGCCTCGAAGGTTTCAATGTCCTCGTTGGTGGAGGAATGGGCGTGACTCACAATATGAAGAAGACGTACCCCCGCACAGGCAGCATGTTCGGCTACATCTCGGCCGACAAGATCCATTTCGTTTGCGAGAAGATCATGCTCGTTCAGCGCGACAACGGCGATCGCAAGAACCGCAAGCACGCAAGACTAAAGTATACCATCGACGACATGGGCGTAGATGTCTTCAAAGGCAAGGTTGAGGAGCTGCTAGGCTACCAATTCGAAGAGCCAAAGGCCTTCGAGTTCAGATCCAACATTGACACCTTCGGCTGGCAGAAAGACGAATTCGGCATGAATCACCACACCTTCTTCATCGAAAACGGCCGCATAGAAGATACAGCCGACTTCCCCATGAAGACCGGTCTGCGCGAGATCGCAAAAGCCCACAGAGGCGAGTTCCGCCTGACTGGAAATCAGCATCTTTGCCTCTCTAACGTGCATGACGACGACATAGAGAACATCAAAAACATGATGAAACAGTACAAACTCGACAACCTTCAATTCTCTGGGCTGCGACTCAGCTCCTCTGCTTGCGTCGCATTCCCAACTTGCGGTCTCGCCATGGCGGAATCAGAGCGCTATCTTCCTGAATTGATCACCAAGCTCGAATCTTGCATTGAAGAGAATGGCCTCAGGCAAGAAAGCATCGTCATGCGCATGACCGGCTGTCCTAACGGCTGCGCGCGGCCTTGGCTCGCTGAAGTTGCGTTCGTAGGTAAAGCCTACGGCACTTATAACATGTACCTCGGTGGCGGCTATCATGGCAACAGGCTGAATAAGCTGTATCGGAGCTCGATACAGGAAGACGACATTCTGGATATCATGAAGCCCATGTTAAAGAGGTACGCGTTGGAAAGAGAGGAGGGAGAGCATTTTGGGGACTGGACTATTAGGACTGGGTATGTTAAGAGGACGCTTGAGGGGAAGACTTTCCATGATGATGTGGAGGAGGTGGAGAGCGAGGACGAGGTTTGATACTATGATTTGAATCGGCAAAAGCATGGAGTAGCGGGTGGGAAAGCGGCCATTGCGTTGTCATCAACTTGGCCTTGTGCATAGAAGTTGCGATTCTTCTGTATATATGGGTGTTGGCGCTATGCCTGTCTAGGACTACAAAAGTCCAACAAGTCTAAGATTGAAGGGTAAGATCATGAAGAGTCTTTGAGTTGTGAACATCGTTTGTGGCAAAAATGAATGTGGGCGCCAGGCTTATTTGGGATCGCATTTCATATTCAAGCCAAGGTCATGGACTCAAGATCACTCCTCAATACTTGGAAGTTCACAGGAATTTTCAAAACCGACACTGAGTGTAGGCGCTAGGCATGTTGGGGTTGGCAGGTTCATACAAAGTCTACGAACAAAGGTCAAGATTACTCTTCAACACTTGAAAGTTGGATTGAGTGAGGGTGCTAGGCCATTTTGAAAACGGAATACTCGGCCAAGTCTAAGGACGAAGGTCAAGCAAAGAGGATCACAAAATATTTGGAATCGTGAACAAACATGATACTGTGCATGCGCTAGGACTGTTTGGGATTACATCGCTGCGCTAAGTCCGCAAGGATGAAGTTCAAGGCCACGAACATCAATTCTTAAAAGTTGAGCGTGTGCTTACTCTCTGTCACGCTGGTGCTTGGTGGTTCTCATACATGAGGATAGTGGTGAGACCAAGGTACATGTTGTCCCATGCTCAAGTTCAGCAGGAAATGGTAGGGTTAAGATTCTCACTCGCGATACAGCGCGGATGACAACTTTGGAGCTCGAGATGCCTGTGGATTGACACAAAACCTTGGGAGAAGTCGAGTAGGACTACGTCGTACCATGGAAATGTTGCTGACCAAAGGCCAAGTCTCGTGGTGTCTTTGGCCGGAAACGTGGCACTGTTCTAGTAGAAGGATATTTACAGTTACTTGAAAGAAGCTGATTGCGAGCGAAGTCCACACCCTTTTGTCCACGAGATGAGTCGAAGAAACGTACTGCCAAATGCAGACTTTCTTTGATATATTGAATACCAGCTCATGCAACGTGACATCGGCAACGTTCTGCCCGCTAATGCGGGCAGAAATCCAGGCTCGAGAGTGAGACGCAGCTGTTGCACCCGCCGTTATGCGGCAACGTCCCAGCCCGTCAACACTTTCTTTGCTGTGCAGAACGTTCAATAGTCGTCTCTATTGCTCTAAGAGCACTGCACGATATTAACACAATTGAGTGACCATCCATTGAATGACTGGCTCGGCCTTTAGCCGCACATCTTCGCCGAAAGCATGTCCTTTTCTGCGCTCATCAACGCAACACCGTCAAGTCGTTGCGCGCGATGCCAAACATTTCTTAGCCTTTGCCGGAAAACGAAGTCTGAAACGCTCGAACATCACCCTTGGTTGATCGGTATTGAATGTTCACATGCTCAATAGCAGAGATGTTTTCTTCTCACCTAGTAATCGTTTCCGCTTTCACCAGCACAGGGATCACACCACCTGTACTCAACCTGAACGCACGATGCCCAAGAATCCTCAAAAGTCCAGAGGTAGCCCCTGAATGGCTTGTGAACGAGATATAGGTGCTATCATCATGCGCAAAAATGTCATCGAGAAGAGTCTTGAGGCGAGCATCCATGTGAGGGTCACTTTCTCGGATATCAGGACTCCAGAGCTTGTCATTCTCGGCAAATTCATCCTCGATGGTGTAAGTAGGGAACTCGGCGTTGATATACGTCTTGCTACTTCGACGATCGCAAGTATGTACTCCGTTGACTTCCCTCATTAGCTCTTTCACTTCCGGTATAAATGGTTGACCAGCCGGCAGTTGGAGACCAGAAAAAGTGACATTCGCAGTAGCCAGGCAGCGATGGAGAGGGCTGGTATAGTATTTCTCCGGCACTGGAATCTTCTGCTCTTCTACCTCAGTGGCCCAGAAAGCATTGGCTTTCTGGGCTTGCTGTGTACCTTTCTCAGTCAAGTGAGCGTCTGCCCACGTTACGGTGTCGTTGCCTTCGAGCTTTGACCAGTAATCATCCCACGCTGCAGTGCCATAGTAGTCTTCTGCTACGTTGTGGACGCCTTCTCCATGCCGGCCCATGTACAGGAGTTTGTATTGCACATTGTTACCACATTCTTCGTTGAGATGTGATATATGATGTTCAAAGCGCTCCCATTGAGTCTTCTTTTGAGCGGGCTCAGATTCGGGTTCGGATTCGTAGGGACGATCGATTATTCCGAAGTTGGTAGTTGCATAGTCAAAGAACGAAGGGTTAGTGTAAGGCTCATCTTGGAGGAAGAAGCCTGTGACAGTCGTGTATTTGATATTCGAGGAGCCCGCTTCGCCGTTAGGTAAGACTATGAAGAGGTAGAAGATAGTTGAGAGGAAAGATACAGCACTGTAGAATGCTTTAGATCGGTGGATATGTAGATGAGAAGATCGACAAAGTGCGGAGCTTACACGAAGATCTTTAACCTACAGAGGCTGTTCTGCAGCCTGCTTTCCCCTCGATATGCAGCATGCTTGTTATCAAAAAGTAGACCTGTCATGAAGGCGCCTTTGATAGAGAACGACCTGATGGACAGACCGTGCCGACGAAAAGAGCTGCCAAGGCCAAGACTGCGGACTCCAAGGTAGGGCTGAATTAGAATTAGCGTATTGTCAATGTCCGAGGGTCTGACCTTCATTGTCAACATTCACCACTACAAGAACCCACTACCTATTTATGATAGACGAGAAGATCGCCATGGAGAAACACTACAGCCGGAAACCCCAACTACCTATGTACGAGACGAAGCATGATTCGAAGCAGGACCCATACGCTGCCTCATCTTCAAGTCCATGGCGAGGTCGCTCCCGTCGCTCAGTCTTCTTATACCTGACTGTCATCTTCTTTACATTCCTCATCCTATCATGGGGCTCGCCAGGGCTGTTTCCGAGCATGTACAGACAGCCCAATCTTCGAGTCAAGAGCCCGGCGTCGAGCCTGCAGCCGATCTCACAATCGCCCCTTACCACAGCCAACCGATCTAGCCTCGTACCACTCGAAGCCCATATCATGAGCAAATGCCCTGACGCGAAGACTTGTCTTCAAGATCTTGTAGTGCCTACTATGGAGAACATTGCTAGCAAAGTTGACTTCCGCCTGTCGTATATTGGGAAGGTCGATGAAAGCGACACTGTCCACTGCATGCACGGATCCACGGAGTGTCTCGGCAACATGATGTGTCTTTGCGCGAACAAACTATACCCCAACAACACAAAGATTTCACTGGGCTTCACCACCTGTCTGATTATGCATTACGAACGTATTCCTTCACGGGATCTTGTTGAGTCCTGCGCCTTAGAGCATGGCATACCATTTAGCGAAATGAACGCATGCATAAGCGAAGAGGGCAGAGGGCTAGATTTGCTGACAGAGAGCGTGAAGAGAAGTGCAAAGGCCGGCGTGACTAAGAGTTGTACCATACGCGTTGGCGGAGAGGAATGGTGCATCATGGACGGAGGCAAGTGGAAAGAATGTGACAGAGGCCACGAAGTCAAAGACCTTGTGGCAGAGATAGAGAGGCGATACAAAGCGAATGAGACGACCTGAACTTGATAATGAGCAATCTTTCGTGTTAGAAGCTCTTCGTGTGTTTCCTGACTCGTGAAAACGCGCTACGATTGTTCTTAGTCCTCACTGACAAAGTTCACAATGGGTCTGCTCTGGATGGGATTGAAGATAGCAACCGACACCTCCGAAAACAGCAAAGACTTTGCGAGGTGCTGGTGTTGGTATGGGGAGGCTTCTAGACGTATCAAAGAAGTGAGAAATAATCATCGACATCACATAGGTTCCCTGTCCGGTATCTGCCGGTATGATGCTTCAGGGCTTGCGGCTTTCTGGGTAGGTGACTTCCTCAGGCCTCCGCAGCTTCTGATGTACATTCCAGGATGTTGACAGCCAGGTTGAGAGGGTCACCGAACTCGAGGCAATGGTCTGCGCGTTACTCGTCATGTGCTTCTCAACACGAGAAGAGGCCCCTCTTTCGGTGTGGTGGCAATTGGAACTATAAGCCTTTGCCAAAAAGGAAACTCTCACAATGATGTTTTCAAAGAACAGTTTGTGTGTACCAAGATGCTTCTAGAAGGTTTCCCTTCTCTGGAAGAGGCCCAAGCTGGAAAGATGCTTTACCCTCCAAGTTGTTCAAGAGGTATTATGTCATGGTGGCTCATCGAGGCTGGTTGAAAGGATTCGAAGCTCGTCTCGACTTGGTCATTCAAGTCCTCAACAGGCTACTCGGGGCTGTGTGTCTTGGCCATCTGGGGAGAGTGTAGCCATAATCGTCAACAGAGTCGTCTCGACTCCACCATTCAAGACCCACTCAATTCCTTCAGAGGTTGTTCTTGACCAATTACGTGGGATGGGTCGTATGTTCTCCGCAGAAGTGTTCTTGCTTTCGTGGAGTGAGGCTGCGGAAGCTTATGTTTTCTTGGTTCCTTCTTGGTTTCTTCTTGGTTTCTTCTTTGGTTTGTGGACGGAAAGACGAGCTAGTCCATTCACAGTTACCACCACTCCATACTTGCTCACATTGAACAATGAACAAGACATTGAACAAGATAATTGAACAAGATACTGCGATACGAGATGGGCCATGAAGGCGTTGCGCACAAGCATCAAAAGGCTATCACTATTTTGCCCTATGATGTAGGCCTTCCCCGTACTTCCGACCAGCATTCTAAGCTTTCCGAGTGCGAGCTTGAGTCTATAAGATCACTCCTATCGTACCTTTCTCTCCTCACAAGCTCATTCACTCGCTACTCGATCCTCTACACTTCGACTACCACGCTCGTTAAGGTCCCCCCTCCCCACCCAGATCACCGATCATGTATTCCAGCATGAAGGTGGCCCTCGTGGCCTTGGCTGTGGCCTCTGGCTCAATGGCCCAAAGTGGCTCTTCTTCTATAAGCATGAGCACCGATTCTGGCAGCACCGGCACCGCCAGCGGCACGGGCAGCATCCCTACCTCCACCGATACTGGCATGTTCCCAATGTTAAACAGCACAACGCTGTCCATCGTGCCTTCCACCGGCATGTCAATGCTCTTGTCCACTGGCATCGCCAGCGGTACGGGCAGCATCCCTACCTCTATCGGTACTGGTATGTTCCCAATGTTAAACAGCACATCGCTGTCTATCATACCTTCCACCGGCATGCCAATGCCCTTGTCCACCGGTACTGGCAGAATCCCAGTCTCAAACAGCACAACGCTGTCCACCATGCCTTCCTCGGGCACTGCCAGCGACACGGGCAGCATGCCTACCAACATCGCTACTAGCGAGTTCCCTACGTCAGACAGCACCATGTCAACCAGGCCCTCCACTGGCATGGAAACAACGCCCATGTCCACTGGCATGCCAACAATGCCCGAGTCCACTGGCACTAACCCGGGCACTAGCCCAGGCACTAACCCGGGCACTAGCCCAGGCACTAGCCCGGGTACTAGCCCGGGCACAGCACCTAGCGGGATGACCGGACCAACCTTCATTCTGGTTGCCCAGCGCATTGGACAGAATAAGAAAAGACAAATCGAGGCCGAAAATTTCGTTGCGGTATCGGGAGGTGGCACTTCTGATGTCTTGACTTTGGCAGGTAACATATGTACAGATTTCATGCTTTCTGCCCAAGGCTATCTAGAGACCGCGGGTGGCAACCTCGCTCCTTTGGAAATCGCAGGATTATCCGGTAACTCTCATCAAATCCAGCTCTTCCCAAGTGATTCCAACGACTACGCCAAGGCAATTTGTTCTGTCGGTGGTACGGGCGACTTTACCTGCGTAGATCAGGGCAATACTGGTTTCTACGTTTGTGATAGTCCGACAATCAATCTTGGTCCCGTCCCTCAAGGTTGTTCCGCTATTCGCTTAACAGCAGTTACACCCCCAACATCGGGTATCTGCTCTGGGCCGAAGAAGCCTTTGGGCACCGGCAGCTCGCCCTCCTACCCAATGAAGAACGGCACCACCATGTTCTTGCCCACCGGCACCGGCTCCCCTACGTTCTTGCCCACCGGCACCGCCTCCCCTACGGTAACGGTCTTCCAGCCTTGCCCGACCTGCCCAGTGATGACAGTGACAACTTATCTGCCTTGCCCAACCTGCCCTCCTCAGACCGTCACGGCCTTCCAACCCTGCCCAACTTGCCCAGCTCAGAGCCATACGGTCTACAAGCCTTGCGAGACCTGCACTGCAGCCACCTTCGCCACTCAGAAGCCTTGCACGACCTGCCCTGCGGTGAGCGTGAGCGCCACCAAGGTTTGCCCGACTTGCCCAGTGAAGACCGGCCTTCCCCAGGTTACCGCGGCATGCCCAACTTGCCCTGTCGTACCAGTCACCACCGAGCAACCTCAATTCACTCAAGCTTGCCCCAACTGCCCCTTCGTCCCTGTGGCTACGGGAAAAGTTGTGGTTCCAGGTAACCAGCAGGCCTCCACGAACGATGCCGGAGCTGTAACCGGTGCGCAGGTTGTTACCGAGACCAAGATCCTCTACGCCACTGTTACCGCTGCCAATGGCCAGGTCAACGTTGCCACCAGGACTGAAGTTATTGTCAGCTCCACCGCCGCAAACGGCGATGTCACCGTTAAGACCCAAGCCGCGGGTGCATCCAACGGCGTGACCGTCACTCCATCGATCACTGAGACCGTTGTCTCTTCCCCCGAGCAAGCCGCTGCTCAAGCTTTCGAGAGTGCTGCCGTTGCCGGCGCTTCACTACAGGAGGCTGTCGCTGAGGCATCCAAGGCTGCTGTTGCCGCGGGCTCTTCCCCTAAGCAGGCTGCTGCTCAAGCAACTGAGGCCGCCGCCGCCGCTTCAGCTCTTAAATCCGCTCAGGCGGCTGGCTCAACATCTGAGGAGGCTATCGCTGAGGCATCCAAGGCTGCTGTTGCTGCTGGCTCTACATCCGAGGAGGCCGGTGTTCAGGCTTCCGAGGCTGGGGCTGCTTCTGCTGGGGCTGCGTCTGCTGGGGCTGCGTCTGCGGGGGCTGCGTCTGCGGGGGCTGCGTCTGCGGGGGCTGCGTCTGCGGGGGCTGCTTCTCAGGGGGCTGCGTCTGCGGGGGCTGCTGCTCAGGGGGCTGCGTCTGCGGGGGCTGCTTCTCAGGGGGCTGCGTCTGCGGGGGCTGCTTCTCAGGGGGCTGCGTCTGCTGGGGCTGCTTCTCAGGGGGCTGCTTCTCAGGGGGCTGCTTCTCAGGGGGCTGCTTCTCAGGGGGCTGCCTCTCAGGGGGCTTCTTCTGGGGCGTCTGCTGCTCAGGCATCCGAGGCTGCCGTTGCTGCCGTCGCTGCTGCCCAAGCTTCCCAGGCTGCTGCAGCTGCTGCAGCTGCTCCCGCCGAGGGCGCCAATCCCGAGAGCACCAGCACCACCAATTCCGAGTCTGCCCCTCAGGCATCCATTGAGCCTTTCACTGGTGCTGCCGCCTCACTCAAGTCTCCCATGAGCCTGATGGCCATCGCTGTCGGTGTCGTTGCATTTCTGTGATTTGTTGAGATATAGAGGATGATGTTGGGGACTTAATAATGCTGTTAATAATAATGGGAGGGCAAAAAATTAGAGGAGCTTCGGAGTTTGAATGAGGGTTTATTGGAAATTCTAGAGATTTGGAGGAGTAGACGGAGTCTAAAAGAACATATCTTTGATTCCAGATCTCTATAACATTACTTCCACTTTAATTCAAGTCTCGTTCTACAACTTCATATGGTGTCATCAGGCTCTTTGAGTTCGGGATTCCAATGATTACGGGCAATGATGTATTCACGTTCGCACTATCGAAGCCCAAACCACCATTGCAACGATTCTTTCCTATGTCTCTGCTCGATCCCATCCTCTAGTCTCACCATCGTGCCACCCCTCTGTACTGGCTTGTCCCCCATTAGGTCAGTCTTGCCTATAAATGCCACGTATGATGACTCCTGGCCTTCCCCTCCGCTCCGAAGGCCCCAACAACAGCGTCTGCAACATTAGAGCACGACCGCGACATCCAAGATCAACGTCCGGATCAATACCGCCTATGTACCATCGATTGTACATTGAATATCTCCAACCATCCAGGTACCATGATCGTGACAACAATGCGCACCGCTCTCTTTTTACTTGCCCAGCGATCTATCTAATCACTCGCCGCACCCGCAAATACTTGCAAACCCGTACTGCTCGCACTCGTAGTCATAGTCACCGTCGAAAGAATGCCCGTTGAACCCGTATCCGTATGTATGATTATCATCAATGTAACACTCGTCACCACTGTAGAAATCGTATGCAACGAAATCGACGGCGTGTCATTTGTCGAAATCGACATCCCCGGCCTAGAGACGACTTCTGTGGATGCAAGTGTACTCGGTTTGCTTCCGACTTCCTAACTGGTGATCATAGATGCTCAGCCTGATGATACAATGGCGGTTGTGCTGGACTCTGGAACGACATCCAATCAAGTTAAAACAACTCTGAATCTTTCACATGTTTCGCTCGAAGTTCTCACTCAAGGATCTAAAGCTATAGTACTCGTGACTTTTTCTCGTCGATGAGACTTGATGAGACTTGAGTGCATGTGTGAATTTTCATGATTCATTTTGTCCGGGCATTTGGAATCCGTGGATGGAAGGTCCTCGAGGGCACAAAACGTTGCGACCCCAGTCCTTTGCGCTGGGTATATATACATAGGTGCTAGTGCACTTGTCGGTCTCAGGAGATTCTCGCTTTGAGCTGCCAGTGTTGGACTCTTCGTGACCCAGACGTTGCCCCGAGAGTGCAGAGTCAGCCTCGCTGACTTTTTCGCTGAACTTCTCCACGGTAACCAAGTAAATATTCACCATTAGATTTAGGTGTCCGTCCCATTCAATATTCTTTAGTCTTTACTGTTTCATGTGAACCGATTTAGATTCCTTGCGCTAGAACGGCATCAATTGTCCGCTATGCCAACGCTGGCCTGATACAAGCGCTTGATCCAAGGCTCTTCTTTGGATTGCAGGCAACAGAGAGCTGTGGAATTAAGCAACGGCGTAAAGATCGCAGGAGGCAAATATGAAAGAAGGAAAAAGACAGCTATCCACGCTCAAGGATGGTTTTGTTCCATAAAATGATCCCTAGAGTAAGCATGAACGAGTGATCTGCTACTCTCGCTAGTCAAATCAAGAGCCTTCTACGCCCAAGCTGGTCTGACTGGCGTTGAAGTCCGCGACTCGTTTGGGCGCTCATCTTGAGTGCTACTGACCTAGTAGCAATAACATCGCAGGGGAAATAGTTCCACTCACCAACATTGGAAAATACCTAGAATAAAATAATTAGACATGAAAAGTCTATCTGGCAGGAGAAATCATTGATTACCATTGCCAATCATTGACTTAATTGACAATCTACATGTGCAACGGCCACTCTCATAAAGAGGTGTTAAGAACTCAATAGTTGCCAGCTTCCCCTTATTGGAGCCGCACCTTCTCGGTCTTTCATAAAATAAAGGAATAACGGAGGTCACTGCAAGTGAACAAGACCTGTTCTCAGCCGACTTCAAGGCATTAATACAGAGAGTCTACGGTAATTATGCTGCCTGTGCATGACTCAGACTCTTCGCACAGGTGGGACAGAGCCGCCGAGTTTCCCAAGCATCTCCTCTTCCGCCATTAGAAGAGGTAAGAGATTCCGTCGTTCGTAGATGTCTCGAGTGTGCACCTTCCAGCATGCAGCCTATGCATGAGGAGCAAATCCAATCTGCATATTGCCGTAGTCGAAGACCACGAATTGTGACTGGAACATGATGTCGCCAAATACATTCAGGCCTTGACCGTTGTTGAATTGAATACCACCGAGGCAGTCTGAAAGAGGGAAGATGTCAGCTGATTGTCGCGGAAAGGCGAGAGCACATTGTTGAAACTCCACGGCGAATATGTACTTACATGTCTCATTTAATGGAACATAGTTGATCAATTCTCCGGAGATGGTGGCAGTGTAGGAATCGCCGAGCTGGATAGTGAAATCGGGCAGCTTCTCTGTGCAAGGGAAGATGATACCCTGGCTGTTAGAGCTATGGCTTGGCACCCGTTTCCAGTAGTTTTGTACCAGGTCAAGGTCCAGCAAGATCACCGAGGATCCCGTATCGGCAATGGCGGGGCTGTGGCCTGGACTGGTGTCGAATTGCCAGTACCCTTGGGAATTGTTTACTGGTGAGTAGTGGAGTTCGCCGCTATAGGCGGTATTGTCGATGTAGCCGAACTGGTAATTCCCAGCGGTGTTCTTCTTCAGGTTCGCGGTGAATAGTGGTGCTTGCAATGTGGCCACGATTCTCTCGAAAAAGCTTGGCTGTGGGTCTGGTCTAAAGCCGCTGTTCGACTGGAAGCCCAGACCGAGGATGCCATCTGCCCATGTATCATCCTTGATCTGGTGACTGACAATACTCGGCATGCCGATATATTGACTCGTCGCTGTGAGACCCGCCATTTTCACAGTATCAGTGCCGACAGTACCATACGTCTCGGATTGGTCGCCGTAGCCGACACTGAAAGTGTATGCGGGGACGTTGTCGTATGACTTGGACGCGTATGAATTAAAGACTGTGCGATTCGACTGTTGATCCTCAGCGGGCATTCCAGTATTGAATACCCATCTATACGAGCCATGGTCAGCTGAAGTACAATGGCGAGGTGGCTGGCATGACAAAAGGTACTTACACATCTGACGAGCCAGTATCGACGTTAAGATTCAATGTTTGACCTCCGATGGTAACAGGACATACATATTCCGTATTGTCTTTGACCGAGCTTGCCACGGCGGTCCCTTGGCTTTTCCCCGACCCCGTGGCTGACTTCTCATTGATAGTGGTAGATCCACCCATGGCCACTTTTTCAGCGACTGCGGCATCAGCCAAGCCTTCTGGCTTCTGCATTCCATATTTGGAGAAGATCTTGTCCATCTCTATCACGCCGTTCTTTGGGGTCGAGATTATAGATTGGCGGTGGAGTTTGGAGTAGGCAATGTCGCGATTACTAGGAGCAGCAGAGGATAATGCTAGCAGGCAGGCGAACATGAGTGATGAGCTCCGGAGGGTATGCATGATGATGTTGTGATTGAGGCGCTGGCTAGCAGTCGCAAGGAGGACTTTTGAACCACGTCAAGTGGCTTGTGGGTTACTTGAAAGAGCGATGGAGACTCCCTCAAGGCCTTCGCAATGTGAAGTGAGAAACAAGTGTGCAAGTGAAGGGGGTTAATGGGTGGTGCTAATACGAAAGGTGACTGATATCAGACCAACAATGAATTCGGCATTAGATTAAGGCAGAGTACAGAAGTGAATGTGTGTATTGGAGCAGAATAGATGAGCAGAGACGAACGAATGAGTCTCTGTGCTCAAGATAATCAACAAGTAGTTGATCGATAATGTAGAGTTTGATACAAAAGAAGGTAAGGTAGGTGATGATAGGCAAGAGGAGAGAAAGAGAGGGAGGAAGTGAGAAGCAAGGAAACACACCAGCGCAACATTGATGTACGAGAGGGGAAGCCAAGCCAACTAGCAAAATCAATTTACTTTACCATGACCTGCCGCAAAGCGTAAAGTACCTTTCCCGCGAAAACTGTATGGGAAGGTACTCGTACACATGGGAAGGTTACTTTACACGGGAAGCTACCATACTTTACAGGGGCAAACGCGTATCCTTTCTTCAAGCGAAACAAAGGGGTGGCCCTGGTGCAAATTCTACTTGGTGCAGATTAGTCGTAGTTCTACTTCATGAAACGACTTCCAGGATTCTTTCACTTTTAGAATCCCGATCCGGGAGGCCCGTGCTAAACGACCCAATAACACAGGAGGATCAACAGAGCCACCGTTATTGGCAGCAGCCCCTGAAAGGCACCACGCACCACTCTAAAGTAACTCTGACTCTGCTTCTAAACTCCTAACCTCCTAAACTCCCGTCCATTCGGTTGACGACAGCGCTCTGCCACTGGAAAGCAACATCATGCTTCCGCCTTTGGAAGCTGTGACGTGGAAGCAGTACGACATTCAAGTCTTCGACGCGTGGACAAAGGACAAAGGACAATGGCTTTCGCACAGCACGGTGGCGTGTCCGTGTCTCGGCCTGGTCGTCTCATGTATGCGACCGCGTGATGGAATGAGACGAATCGCGAGTATGGTCTAGAACTACTTGCCGTAAGTCTCACACATCACTTTTAGCCACAGCGCTGTTTTACCTGCCGAGAGCATGTCCATTGATGCCTTGTTTAAAGTCTTTGTACCTACCTTGGCCAAGCAGGAAGGTTCGTCGACTTGCAAACCAGACTACGCCCTGCTGACTGTCACTTTCTTTGTGGAACTTGGTGGTCACTTTCTGCACAGCTGGCGACACTTCTCAGTCATGTCAATGCTAGGTAGACAGGAGTCATGGTAATATAGATATATAGAACTATCTCCCTAATCAACTGTGTAAGACTCAAAACGAAGTGTGCTACGAGTATGTACATCTTGTTGTATGCTTATTACAAACATCATGCGCGAGTCGTGTCATGGCTCGAGATACTGTGTACTGTAGAAAGGCAGTATGTCAGGCTGCTACTTTTACAGAAACCTCCCAGCTCAAGAGCGCCTTGCTGAAAGGTATAAGAGCCGGTGATACGCTCAATGCATTGCTTTTGGTAATCACGAATCGATTTTGAACTTGTTGGAGAGCAGGAATCAAATTATGTAGCTCTTCCCAGTCCATGAATATGTTGAGATGAATTGTCCTGGACCTTCGAGCTCGTCCTCGAGTGCTTCTTCTTTGACGACTTGGGACTGGAGTATCCGTAAGTTCCCTTCTCTGGGGCTTCGTCACCTATCATCATTGGCCTGCGCACAGTCCAGAGTCAGCATACTTCTGAGAACAAAATAATGAGTGTCTCGAAAGTGGGGTTGGGGTAAGAACCCGAAAAGAGACTTCAAACAGTGTCTTACCACGACTGCCCGGTGAGGCGAGCTCCATCCTCCAGCTCGGGCGGATGGATCCACGTCTGCTCCGTCCTTTCGTAGCCCTCGGGAGTCGTGTATTCGGTGTCATCGCCTTCTTGGCCACGAAAAGTGCGGGCAGTGAATCCTCGAATCCCTTGCGGTACAGCCTGATCTGATGGAATCTTGGACGCTGTTTCCGCAATGACCCAATTCTGGCCCCTGCCTGGCACTTCTGATGCACTAATCTCCACAAGTCCACCGCCTTCCACAGGTAGAAAGTGACGTGGTGGAAGCACCTCAACATCGATGACGGGCAAGATTCGATGGTAGACATCGTGGTTGTGAATATCCCGAGTAATGACCTCTTCGCGTATGTGATGGACATCTTCGTGGACTGTCTCATGAATGACGGCTATAGCAATCGCAACTCAGTTCGTACTTCATACTTATTTTCTTCTAGTATTGACTTACCTGGGGCAACCTTTTCGATGACCTCAGTCTCGTAAGTGTTGCTCTTGGCCCGATTCACAACATCTTGAGCGCTCCGTGGTCCTGTGGCACCTTTCGATGATATTGGCCTGGACCTGTCGAGCACACCGGGGGTCTGGGCGGTAGCTTCATTCCTGCCAGCACCATAGCCATTACTGGCATAATTTTTATTGTCGTGTGTGGGCGTCGAAGGCAGAGCTTTTGGGTTACTTGGCTGTTGCGTACGCCCCGTATATGCATCCGTGGGTGATGAGGGTCGAATTGATGGGAATTTTGTATTTGGAGCTGAGGCACCGACTTGTTTTCTTGGTATTGAGGGGTTTCGAGCTAAATCATCGTCATAGTCATCTGCTCTATCTTGGGTGATGTAGGCGTTGGATCTCGAGCTCAATGGGAGATCGCCCCAGTACGCTTTGGAGGTAGGAGATTGTTGAGGATCGCTGTCGTTGATTGTCCTTACACCAGGGTTTCGATTGCCGTACCCCTGAGTCTGAGGAGAAGCTCTGTTTGCGTAAGGTCCTCGAGTGTCCTGATCGCGATATCCCTGAGTCTGGGGCGAGCCTGTGCTTGCACTGACACCGGCATTCTGATCACGGTATCCTTGAGTCTGAGGAGTGCCTCTGTTGACCCTGGCACCGGCATTTTGATCACCGTATCCCTGCGTCTGAGGAGTGCCTCTGTTTGAGTAGGGTCCTTGGCGAGTAGTATCCTGGTCAAGGGCCTTCTCGCCAGCATCGACATTTGGGTTGGTCGTTCCCTGGGCCTGAGGGGGACGTCTGTTAGCCGGGGGAATGTTTGGAGGGAAACGTGTCGTAGTTACAGTTGTCGTGACGGTAGAAGGACCTAGTATATGATCAGCTCGTGCGGATCCGAGAGGATTGTATCCTAGAGACTGACCTTGCCCGCCGCTGATGTTCAAACCCGAAAAATCCTGCGAGAGACCTGAATTCTGCTGGTAAGGATCGTAGGTTCCAGGGCCCATAGCGTTGGAAGGAGGTGTTGGAGTCATTCGAGCAGTCTTCGGGACATTGTCGTAAGGAGTTACCATAGGTTTTTGATGCTGACTGCCAGAGTTACGTCTGCTTCGAAGCGATCGAATAGAAGATTTCCGTCCTTGTTGCTGCTGGACAACTGAGGAATCGCTGCCTTTGACTGGGTAGTCGCCTGTTTGAGGCACACTGCCTGGCATTGTGTCTTCGTACAACGACGTGCGTATAGCTGGGTCGCTTCTGGCAGTGTTGGATGGGCGAGAGCCGACTGTTGGCTTTTCCACCTCGTCGTCATCCTTCTTGTGATGGAACATCTTCTTCATGCGGGATGCCATGGCTCGTTAGTAAGTCGAACGTTTAAATTGGTAACTTTGATACGAGTACTCCTTATTATTGCGCAGAAGACACAACTGGCCTGGATTGGCACAGGAGATGGGAATTGAGAACCGGATCCCGCCGTTACAAGTGATAATGCATAAAGTAGCTTAGTCAACAGACGATGATGCCTGTCACTCTTCTATAGTTACTTTAGGTAGCTGTAGCTACTTGCTAGGAGCTTGCAGGTCAAGGAAGAGCTCATGGCGTTGTCCATAGCGTGTCAAATTCGTCGTCATACGGCTTGCAACCAGCAAGGGTCATTATTCTACGATAGGTCTGGCGTATCTTGCCCCTCCACCCTCAGCCACAATTGGACCCCACGTCATTCGATTCCTTTGTTAACAAAGTCTGGAAGCATAAAGTATCTCTGATGATCCTCTGCTCTCGCCACTGCTTCCTGCGTCTTGGTACTCGTGGTGTAGAAGAGCCTTGACCCAGAACTTTGGTCCCTACCATCGCCATGCCCGGACGGCCTCTCCGGAAGGAAAGAGTGGCTTAGCCACATGAGAGACGTTCGAGAGTGCTGAAAGGGCCAGCATAGTCTACCGATCTAAGGTGAATAGATGCAATGAACCGATCGACTCAGGCATCTGAGGCTAGTCTTGCCGCTTCCAGCAACATGCTTGACCTTAGACTTGCCTGCATTGAGACACGCTTCACGCTTGACGTAGCCAAGTCAAAATTCACTCCCGAACTCAAGGGGGAAAATAAGCAAATAACAGGGAAGTAGGCGATATGCACCGATGATGTCGTCCGTGGTGGGGGTGTGACGCCCATTTTCCTAGTGGAATGATATTTAGCCCCGCTCCTACCTAATTCATACGCGTTCATTCATAATCATCTACTTTCCTCTTTCCTCCACCACCATCATCTTCACATCCTACCTCTACATCCTACAACACTTTTGACCAATCCTTCTACAAACAATACTACCAGCAATCAATCAACAACCACAATTCAAAATAGTAGCAATGGACAAAGCGAAGTCTGCCGTCAGTGACTTCATGTAAGTGCCTAGTTGCTGTCTTCCACGGCTCACTGCCATTAGCCTTCTGATCCTTCCTCGCTTGATTCATTTGTACAGAACCTGCACTTCCAGTCTGTCTCACATTGCTTTTGTCTCACCCCCACATTTTGGCATTGACTCCATCTCTTTGGTGGAATTCGACTGACTTCCCATCTCTTAGGTCCAAGGCTGGTCACCATGACACCACAGTCCACGAAAAGGTTGCTCCTGCCGTTGTGAACGAGACTGTCCTCAAGCACAAGCACGAGGAGGCTCAGACTGCCATTGACCGTGAGGTCCACCAAGACCACTACCACACCTCAGTCCAGCCAGTCAAAGACCGTGAAGTGCTCCCAGAAAAACACCAGCACAACATCATTCCTGTTGAGCACCGTGAACATCAGCACGGCAACCCTGAAGCAATCAAAGCCCGCCTCGAGCAGGAGCGTCTGCAGTTCCAGAACACTCGCTCCGAAGGCCGCGTTGAGGAGAGCCACTCCGTTGCACCTGTCATCGCTGGAGAGCATGTCCACCACCATGTGCACGAGGTTCGTTTGATTGATATCTAGCCTTGGTTGGGCTTTGCTAAGTCCTCCTACAGACTATCCAACCTGTTGTCAATAAGGAAACCATCCAGCCATCAGTCGTCCACACCACCGTCCCAATTCATGAGGTTCACCAGAACGAGGCCAAGCACCACGCCGCATCTGCCCTCCCCGCTGTCAGTATGGCAGATTTCAAGAAGCAAGGCGGAAGCCTGACTGGTCGTGAGGAGCGTTATGACGGCTTTGAGGGGGAGCCACGCGCAGTCGGTGGTGCCCTTGGCGGCCACTCATCGTCGACCACTGGCACTGGGTCTTCTGGCACTGGACCCCACCACTCGAGCCTCGAGAACAAAATGGATCCCCGAGTAGACTCTGACATGGATGGTTCTCGCGGGATGGGCCGTACCCACGGCACTGGCACCGGCACTTCTGGCGGCTACGGAAGCGGCCCTGCTGGAGATGGCTATGACACTACCGCCACCAAAAAGCCAGGACTTATGGACAAGCTAAACCCAATGAAGGATAGCGATGGTGACGGCAGGAAGGGCATTGGAGAGTAGACTTCAGAAGTCTCCATGACTCGATGATTTGGTCGATGATACCTTACGTGCGAGAGAATTGCAAATGGGGTCTTTGGGGCGGATAGTCGGACTTGCATCCACTTTTTTTGCGGCCCCTGCTGTATCAATAGAACGATACCACCAAAACCAAAATTGCAAGAATTGATCCAATTCCATTCGTGCTGTCTGCTACCTGCACCGTGAATTGATTGAGCTGCTTTATTAAATGTTGGTTTTATGAGAACAGCCCATGGATGCCCATTCAGCACTCATGATTCATGGTAGAGAATTCGAAGAATGCCTCCAATCGACGACTGCAATCTGCCACGCAGTCAATGCTACTTCTTCCCAAAAAAAGACATGATGTTTCCTTGCCCGGGCTTCCCGCCAGCCTTCTTGGCCTTCGCGGACGAAGACGCAGTCGAGGCCGGAGTCTTCTCCTGCTGCGGCGGAGGTTCGTCCTCAGAGAAGGATTCCCACGTTGGTTCTTCTTTCGTAACTATTAGAGATGCATGTCAGCATTAATGACTTGTTTATTGGAATGGCATCACGAACCTAGATAGCCTTCTTCGTCCTTTATCGTCTTCTTCTTCACCACCTTCCGCCTGCCTCGTCGGCGTCGTTCGCTGACCACTACGGTGAACTCAGGGAATGCATCTTTCTGCGAAGTGGGTGCGTCGATCGATTCCGATTCTTGGGAGACCTCTGGTGGCTCCTCGGCCGATTCTTCCATTCTTTCGTCTGTTTGTGGCAGTGTGAGAGATTTGCAGATTCGAATTTGCCTTGGCGTACCTTCATCCTCCATCATTTTCCGCAGTTTCTCCTGCCTCTCCGCTCGTGACTCGGCTGCTTTCGAGTCGCCTTTCTTGGTTTCGATGAAGTCATCCTCTTGTTCGTCTTCCGAGGCATCTTTCATTAGTTCTGTAGAGGTTAGCGAGGATTGTTCGAGGTGGCTGACCGCTGACCTACCATCGTCCTGACCACTCTTGTCATCCTGCTACGTGAAATTAGTATGAAGGCCTAGGCAGGGGGCAGGCAATTCTTACAGAGGGTTCCGTGGCAGAAGCAGGTGATTCTCCTGCAGAGCTGCCAGTAACCTCCTTTTTCAGCTTCGCTTTAGGTTTTGAAAAAGACTTGAAAAGACCAGACTGCTCTCGCTTTAGACTTGCTGCTTTTGGTGCTACCTTCTTGTCAGCATCCTTAGCTCGCTCAGCTTTGGGCTCTGGTTTGCTCTCGGCTTGAGGTGTCGATTTGCTGGCCTTGCCGCTTGACGATGGCCGGTCGAAAGGACTGCCGGACTTTATGTCTTGTTTGCTTATTTCCTGAGACTTGCCGCTGGGTCTACCGATGGTCTTGGCTGCCGGTGCTGGCGCTGCAACAAGCGGTTGCCGCCCGGTCCTCCGCTGCATAGCGATGTTACACAGATTCAGTGATAATCGAATCAAGATCACGTACCCTCACACCAGTGTTTTGAATGACTCCGTACTGTTTACCAACCACTAAAGGATCTTCACTTGCATTCTTTACAGATATCTCTCGGTAAAATTCTGACAGTATTTGCAGATTCTAGTCTGATCAGCATTGCTTGCAAGCATGTGTACTTTACTGGTGTGATTGCACTACCTGCACAGAGCTTGGCCCAAGACTGTAGATGTGAATGGAGTGTATTCGTTCGAATCTCGCTTTGGCCGCTAATATAGACCCATCAGCTGTGGCCTGACCCCATTTGTAGACGAATCGTACGCTCCAAATATTCATCTTACCTTGGAGATCTTCCTCCCTGACCAGTATGATGTTTGTCTGTGGAACTCCATCTTCTTTTTGCTCCGCTTGCGGCATTGAGCTGCTCACATACGGACTGCTCTCCATATGTACATCTTCACCATGCTGCTGGTGCTCGTTGACCGGAGTCTCCTTTGTAGCTACGGCGTTACCATCGAGGAGGTATGTCGCGTGGACAGACCCAGGCTTTTTGGAATATTGAGTCTGGTGGAATTCGTACAGCATCCTGTGGCAGGCCTCAGCGACTTCCTGTCTATGTCCCACCAGGAATTCTCTTACTTCTTTGCAACATTGCTGTGAATTTTCATTTCCCGGCTGAGAGATCTATATGAAACCTACCAAGCCCCAATATCAATACATGTTTCCCCGAATTTCGTATAGCAACCCACAATTTTTCCATCATTCAAGACTGCAGCTGCAAGAAAGGTCTTGGGATCCGCAGCCATTTCGCCTGCGGAGTGTAGGGTTTTAAGCCGGCGAGCTCAACGTCAATCGGAAACACCAGTCCAGGCTCAAATTGACTTGATGATCAGCAGTACATGTTCAGCAGAGCACTAATCCAACCATCGAGCCCGCTTCAAAGTCCACTAATCACTTTATCTAAACGCCTCAACGACGCGGTAACGCTAGGCGACGCGCCGTCGATCATTGATTGAATTGAATGACGGAAATCTTTCCACTGACTTTGAAGTCACTGAACGCAGATCACAGGACAACATTCCGAGTTGCAAAGATCCCATGGACAGTTCCTTCGATGTTCCAGACCCTTCGGATTGGTTGAACACTCCTGTCACACGACTAAGCACAGTTGAGGCAGCACTACGCTGCCAAGTGTGCAAAGACTTCTTCGATACGCCCATGATAACATCGTGCTCACATACCTTCTGCTCTTTGTGCATTCGGCGATGCATTACGAACGATGGCAGGTGCCCTACTTGCCGAGCACAAGAACAAGCGATGAAGCTCAGACCCAATTCGATTGTTGAAGAGCTCGTAGACGAGTTTCAGAAGGCGAGACCTATGGTTCTACAACTAGGACGGGACGTACAGGCTACGAGGGACGTGGACGGTTGTGAGGGAAACAGGAAAAGGAGGAAGTTGGACGATACAGATATTGAAGAGGTTGCAGATAAGGGCAGGAAGGGGATTAGGCGCAGGATAACGAGATCGCAAAATCAGAGGCGTTCAGAATCTCAGGACGTAGGTGCTGAACACACTATCGATGATGAAAAAGAGGGTGATTTTCAGCGTGGTAAGTCTGCCTAATACTATTCTGGCAGAGATTCATTGCTGAATTTGGGTCTGGACGATGGCTTGATTCCTTGTCCCATCTGCAGCGAAAGGATGAAAGAGGAAGCCGTCTTTTCTCACTTGGATGTGCACAACAGGCCAGAAACCGCCTCAAGAAAGTATGTTGAAACTGCAAGATTGGTCAATGAATTGTATTGGTCTGCTACTGTACTGATAAACCCAAGTGGACCCAATTCGTTCAACATAGCATCAAGCGCTCGTCAACCTCCCAAACCCGTGGAACGTCTGCCCCAACTCAATTATTCTCTACTCAAAGAGAACGCGTTTCGAAAAAAGATGTCAGAGTTGGGCATACCCAATGTCGGCCCCAGAGCGCTTCTTATACGTCGACACACAGAGTGGGTCAACCTAGTCAATGCGAATTGCGATTCGCTCAGACCTAGATCGAAACGAGAATTGCTACATGAGCTTGACGTTTGGGATAAGACCCAAGGGCGCCAAATAGCGAACGGTTCAAGTACTGGGCGTAGTGCTTCCGTAATGAACAAGGACTTTGATGGCGCGGCGTGGGCTGCTGACCATGACAATGACTTCCAAGCACTTATCGCCAGAGCCAGGAAAAAAGCGAAACCTAGGACCGAGGTCGGTAATAGTACTGACAAAGCGAATACTCCTGCGCCTGATCCAAGTAACGCTGGAGAGGCGACTTTACCACCTAGAAATCTATCCGAGCCGGCGCAAGCGTCCTTCGTGAATCTTGAAGCAGAAGGTTGAGGGCCTGTGCATTCAGCAGCAGAAAAGCTTCAACTTAGCGCGCTGCTTAGCGCATCATCCACATAACGCATACTTGAAATGTCATTGACTGACGTGACATTGATCGAAGCTGACGTGCCTGCACGCCTAGGGTGCTGGGACAGCACTGGTAGAATGGAAGAAGTACGCCAGTGGCTCTGTCTCCTGTGAACCACGGTAGCTAACGCTTGCAGCTCAGAGACTCCTCCGCCTCTTAATGGTGCACCGCACATTCGCTCCTCGATTTCAGCAGGTCTATCCATCAGCTCAGCCTGCGGGAGCTCGTTCTTGATCAAGGGAGAGACGTTTGAGAGCGTCAATCCCTTCTTCTACTGGAGGATCTTGAGTCCTAGGCAATACTTCCGACGAGCTTTGAATTTCCTTTGGCTCGGACGCTTTGGTTCCCTCGGCCTTTTGAATACTCCCAATGCTGGCAAGCTCCTCCTGGGTCTGCTGTGCCTCCTTCTCGCCTTGGTCCATCTCGGCTTGCCTTTCCAGACTTTCGAGCTCTTCGTCAACGGCATCTTCGTCAATAACATTCTGTCCTTGGCCACCTGCTTCGATGACACTCCCAATCTCATCAACCTTATCCGTTTGATCTCTCAGGTCGGCGACGACATCCTCAACTTTGTCGACGCTGCCAACTTCCGCGTGCAAGTTCCGGAGCACAGATGTACTGTCTTTCATGACGCGGACAATCGCCACTTGATCTGCAGCTTGCTCGATCCTCGTATACACCTCTTCTAGCTGGGACAAGGTCTCTGATCTTTGGGCCAATGCTGTCTCATTCATCTTCTTGGACCTAAGAGCAGCCAGTGCAGAGACTCGATTTTTGTTTTTAACAGCTCGTTGTGCACTTTCCGATAATGTTGAGATCTTGCCCGAGAGTAGTGCCATCTGCCTGGTGAGATCAGCTATCAGAGACTTCAACGAAGCTATTGTTCTGTCCTGATCGGTCAATGAGGTCGAGGTCTCATCTCGGCCTTTGAATTTGACAGTCTGGAATCCACATTAGCTTAGTACATCCAGAGGACGAGGTCAGTCTACCTGGCTGTCATAAGATATTGCAGACTTGTCTCGGGCCAAATATTTGAGTACTATTTGAAGGTCGCTATTCGAAAGGCCCGCCTCAACGTTCGTTGTCTTAGCAGCTTCCGTACTGAATTGTGACATTGAATATATTCGGTCGATCTGGTTGCTTTGACTGCCCATTTCCTTGAGTATCTTGCTTGCAGCATTCTAGGTCACACGTGAGTGCTTCACTTCAGATGGATAGACACTTCTGTACCTCGACGTTGTGCATGAGAACAAATCGTCCTAGTGATAGTCTTTCTGCGGTCGTAGACTGGTCGAAAAGCCCGAGCTGCTTCAAGCTCCACGAAAGTAGCCACCATGGCTGAACAGTCCAACTTCGGCTGTGTATGTTTTTATGGGCCGCAAGGAATTCTTGGTATGGCATCACTTGTCGCTGGGATACTGCTTCATCCTACGAAGCTAGTACTTAGGTATTGCTCTGGTGTGCATGCAGAATTGGGGATGTCTACCTACTATGACGGTCCCAAGAGCCAAAGGCCTACCCCACTCCTTGGTTTCTAAATCTCGTAACAGATCTTCTCCAGTCTTCAACGACAGGGTGTCTCGACCATGGCCATGTGCGTGCAGTAGACCAGCCTGTGCAGCCCTGCTCAGGACGGCAATCCATGCGGCCGTATTAGCAGCAAATCCATCAGGATTGGCATAACGCTGAAGGGTAAAATCAGAATAGAGCGAAGGTAGCCGTGCTCTGTCACCCAGTTAGTATCCTTTTAACTTCTGTGACAACACCCTCTAGATGAGTCTAACCTTCGAAACTGGTCGCCTTGGCTCAGAATAAAGTCCAACAGCTCACTCATGTTGGAGTCCGAGGCTTGAGCTCAGTTGCGACATATCAAGCTGCACACGTACTAGATGTCGAAGCTCACGATAAAGAAAGTCAAATGTCGATGGCTTCATGGGTGTCAATTCTTTAAGTACGATAGTGAGCTCGGATAGCAATCGAAGCGCGCGGCTAATCAGCCGCTGCCAAGCATCAAAGGACGGATCGTTGCTATTCGGATTCCTAGAGGGAGTGTGATGTTGGCGGTATTTCCAGAATATTTGTTGGAAGTCCCCGAGCAGACCTCATGTTCCCATCGTTTTTCTTAATAGAATGACACCCTTTATCATGCGCCACGTCCTACCTCATCAGCCCACAACACTATTCGTACAATACAGACTCAATACGGCCATTCTCGGACCGGCTGTAACGCATACAGCAGATCGATCGAGACTGGTCAGGCCACACAGATTGGATGTCTACCCGTATGACCGAACCGTCAGAGCGTGATAATGGGTTTCAAAGTGAAAGTTCCGAGTCTCCTTCGCCCAAGCTCGCCTTGAGACCACCAAGAGAGCTCCCTGCGAGCCAATCTCTAGGCATTGACGCTAAAACGTCGTCCTTAGCTTTCGGTACCAAGACAATCCTTTCTAGTTCAGCACCGCGATTGCCACTCACTCCGAGTACATCCTCCCTATCGAAGTCCAGGTCGCGGTCTAACCTGCGGCCACAGAGTCATGATCGCTCCTCGGTCAGCAGTCGAGGATCCTCTCCATCATTACTCTCATACGATAGCAACCAAGAATACAGGCAGATCATTGTGAGGTCTTTTGCGCCTCGAGTCGCCGTTTATGCATCTACAGACACAGAACAATTCGTAAGACGAAAAGGCTTCAAAGATGGCTTATGTAGCCTTGTGAGACCATATGGGGAACGCTTACCAGGCAAGGTCTTCGTAAGAGACAGTGTTGGGGCAAGTAAAGGGTTTGATGACTTCGGCATCAGATTTGTCAACTCTACAAATCTACAGCCATTTGATGCTAACCATGTAATTGGAGGAACGAGTGGCTCAGAGAGCCACACCGCTGTCGATGGTTCTCAGTACACACCTGAGCGCCGTAAGCCCTCCCGAGGTATAGAGCCCGGAGCATCATTTGATCAATTACTAGATCATTACCTTCACGCAGAAGACAAAGTTATAGATTCGGATGACAAGTACTTTGATTATGATGGCCGGTCGCATGATCATCGGCCAGAGTCTTCGCCATTATACTCAAAGTATCTACACAAGCTCCTAGCAAACGAGACTATCGTGCCCCACGAGACATTCTCACATCCTGTGGCATGCATGATTGCAGTCAGTTCACATCATCCAGCTCCAATTGAAGCTTTACGCCAGCTGTACGCAAGTACAGGCTATGGAAGCAATAACATCCCCGCATGGATTGGCACGGAATACTTGCGGTACTATGTTTTGATTCACGATGAAGAAAAGGACGATATCACAAAATCGACGTCTCTGTTTGATCTCATGAAAAGACATTTCGGGCTTCACTGTCACTTGCTGAGGCTGAGGAGTTCCCAGTGTGTCCAGACCGACGACGATAGCGCCAAGGTTCCTTCATGTGAATGGCTCTCGGCAGAGGAGGAGATGCATCATATCCGTACCAGAGGTAAGCCCTACTTTTCTTTCGAAAATTGTTCTAACCTGGCGCTAACATGCGAAGACTACACCGAAGATTTCGAGGTCTCGGAAAAATACATTCTCGAATCAGATGCTACGGCTATTAGGGCCCTTCTTCGCGAAATGGTAGCCCAGTCCATCGTGCCTTTCATGGAGAGCAGGATCATGACTTGGAATGACCAAGTTGTTTCCAGGAGACGTGGTATAAGTGGTCGTTTTATGTCGTTGTCAAAACGTTGGACAGGCTTCGGCTCTTCGAAAAGTGCGGGGCCTGGGTCCGGTGGAAGCCAAAACGCCTCTGGAAGCAACTATGATTACCAGCGAGGCTTCTATCCCCCCGAGACACCCGAGGCTACCATGCGCCAACTGGGTGATTACGCCTTCATGCTGAGAGACTGGAAGCTCGCGTATAGTACATACGAGTTCTTGCGATCGGACTTTAGTCACGACAAAGCGTGGAGCTACCATGCAGCAGCAAATGAAATGGCTGCAATTACTTCTTTGCTCATCCCTCAGACATCCAGTACAAGGCCTAGATCTGACAATATTGATCAAATGCTTGATACCGCAGCGTATTCATTCATCACACGCTGTGCTATGCCCTCTAGCGTTATCCGTTGCCTTACACTTGCCATGGAGCTACTCAGGAATCGTGGTACTTTTGGCGTGGATGATGCCGCCAGATGGGGAGGTAGATTGCTCGACTTTGGCGTCCTGACTCCAATTGCGCAAGCCTTGACCACAGAAAGGATTGCGGATTGCTACATGTCCCGTGCAAACGCTGAAGCAGCCGCCACAAGTGCTCGCAGAAGGCAGGCAGCATTGTGGAATGTCTTGTCGGCAGATTCTTGGATGCGACTCGACAAGCCAGCTCAAGCTCGATTTCGTCTGAGGGAGGCAAGCGCATTTTTCCAGATCGAGGGTCAACAAAATCGTGGGCCTCCTTTCCCGAGCATGCAAAACTTTTGGCAACGGTTGGAGCATGCCTTACGTGAAGGCAACCTGGAAGGAGGCGAGGCGCTAATCGAAATGGGTGTCGATGAGGGTGACCTCGAGTCAAGTGCTACAGAAGAGGCTGAGCAGCTTAGTGCTTTCACACCACTGAACAACATGGCCAACGTGAGTACAGAGGGTTTCACGTTCCAAGATGCAGGACCTCGTCCGGACTCCAGAGACCTGGACGACACGCAGAATGACGGATTTGAATGATTCGCCACTTGGGTACGGAACATCACTACGGCATCCAGATGGCGTTCGATGGGGATTACTTTGGTAAAGCGCTGCGGCATGTTACGTTGATACCCAAACTTTGCGTCAATACAATAAATAGACGCGTCAAGACGCTTGTTCCATTGCAGCCGCTCATCCTCTATATCGTCAGAATGAGTTCACAGCTCACTTCCAGAATGTGAATGGGCATTTGACAAGCTCAAGGTAATGTGACCTGGGATTCCAACATTCCCTCGAATTTGCCAACAAAGGATTTTATGAGGCAAATATAGCCTTCCTTTCCCTTTTCCTTGGCCTTCTTTTGCCGCGCGGGGCCTCCCACTAGCTGTCGATCGCATTTAGCGTATTCAAGTCCACCGCGACTTCTTGGCATTCAGGATTCCATCCGCCCCCTATACTAATTTATATATAAACTAGATAGTATATTAATAACGCCTAAGAATAATAGGTAAATAAAATAATATATATTCTTTATAAAATAGTAGTACGTTATATACGCCTACGCCTCGTTAAAAGTATTAACATAATATATATATTTATACTCCGCTACCTCTATAATATTATTATTTATCGATATAGGGTTCTAGTCTTAATATCGCGGGGTTTTAATTTCTAATAATTTTATATCGAGTTAATATTCCTCTATATAATTAAAATCTTTAGAGATTAATTCTATTATTAAATCTAGGATTTAAAAATTATTTAATAATAAACCTCGTAATTATTTTATATTTTTTATATTATTATTAAACTACTAACTCTACGTTAACGATTTTAGATATTATAGTTTTAATTTTTTTATTCTTTCTAAAGAAAAAGTTTATTATTATTATAATATCGGGTTTAACCTCGTATTAAGGCTCTCCGTTTAATATCGTAGTATAATATCGATAGAACCTAGGTTAGTACTTGTAGAGAGGAGTATTAAGAATTAAAGGATAGTAGGCTTTATATTAATATAAAATAAAACTAAATAAATTTAATAAACTTAATTAATAATTTAATAAACGTTTATATTTAGAATTTATAATTAAAAGTTTTAAGGGAAGTTAAATACGAAGCTTTTATCTATTAAAAAAATACGTAATTTATATAAAAAAAAGAAACTACGCTATTTATTCGTTTACTCGTTTATTCTAGTATCGAGTAGATAAATAATTAAGCGTTTACCTATTTATTAATCTATATATTATATTAAATAATAAATAAACCCTTAATATACTAAGTATACTAAATCTATTAAAGTTTTTAGCGAATTTTAATCGTAATATTACTCTTCTCTTTTAACCTTCTTTATCTTTAAAGATAATTTTATATCTTCTCGTTAAATAAAGTAACGTAATAAATTATAGGAATAAATTATTTCCAAAGATCTTATAGTTATAGTTATATATATACGTTATATAATATATTAAACCGAATATCGATTATCTTTATTATCGTCGAAGTACGGGGAGTATATTAAGACCGGGAAAAAATACGAGCCCTCCGAGTTTATTATTAATTTCTTAGGAATTAATAAGGCTCTAGAGCGTTTAGAATATAAAAAAGAAAAAATTAAAATTACGCGGGAAGCGGCGAACGAAGTCGTTAATTAAAAGAATATAAAGTTAAAGAGATTTCGTTAATAAAAGAAATTCCTAAAGGAGCGTAAATAAAAGATATTTAATAAAGATTTTATAGATATAAAGGAGTTAGAGTATCTAGAAAAATTTAAGAAATTCGGTAAAATAAAATATATAGTAACTTCGGTTTTATACTTCGATAATTTTATATCTTTAAGATCTCTTTCGCTAGAGACCCTCGACTAGCTTTTTTATATTATTATTTCTAAAATTTCTTTAGAAGTTCCCGATAATTAACTAAATTCGTTAATAACTCCTAAATATTTTCCGACTTATTATAATCTTTTTATTTAACGAGGTAATCTTAACTCTTTTAACCTAAAATCTTTTTTATTTTAAACTCCGTTTCTTCTTTAATCTAGAAATAAAAGATATCCTATAAAGGTATTTTAAAATCTATTAACTTTAATCGAGAAATATAAAATATTAAATATATTTTAATATCGGCTAGAAGATTTAGTTTATAATTAACTAGCCCTTTACTTTTTTTAATCGAAAATAATCCGATTTTAATATAATCTAGTTTCTTACTCGGTCTCTTATTTATTATATTTTTTATTAAGAGATATATTTTATCCCCCTTCTTTAATTAAGAATACTCTTTTCGATATTTATTTACCGTTAATTTAGTTCGAGTATTTATTAATTTAATCTAGGTTTATATTTCTTTATATAACGTCTTTATATTAATTATATAGACTAGTATTTTATATATATTAGGTTCTTATTTTAGGTCTAGAAACGTATTAATATATTTATTATAATTTACGAAGAATAGTATAAGTTTTATTATATTAGACTATATATTATTAAACGCTAGTTACGTTATAGGTAGAAGTTTTACCTAATTATTCTATTTCTTATTTACGTAATATTATAAATATATTTTTATTATTTAGTTTATCCGCTCTATCTATTTATCCGTCTATAAGTAATATATAGTTAATATTTATAATTTAGTTCCGATAGTATTAATTAATATCTTCTAATAGTTAGAGGTGAATTATTTATCTCGGTTAAAATTAATCGACCTAGGTATTTTATAATCTCTAATAAATCGATTTAATAGTATAAAGGCGATTTATTCGGCCTTATAAGTTTCCTTAATTAATATTATTATTATATATTTATTAAGTTTATTATAGATTATTATTATAGAGTTAAAAGTTTCTAAAGTAATAGGGTCCTTTAATTTTAATAATTTAATAACGAAATTTATTATAATATTATTCTATAATATTTCCGGTACTAGGGCGAATTAGATTTAACTATATTTAATATACTTTATAGATTTATTCTACTAGTATTCGATATATTTCTTAATATATTTCTCGACGTGCGATCTTAGTCCGGGCGTATTATATTCTTTATAAATAAATTTTATAGTTTTAATAACTCTAGAGTATCCTTAAACTAGATTATTATAATAATTACGAATAATTTCTTTAAGATAATCTTTAGGAAAGTATATTTTTTTATTATACTCTAATAATTTAGTTTATAATTATTAACTTCTTAATATTACGGTTAAAATATCTTTTTCATATTCTTTCTAGATACTATTAATAATTCCGGGAATAAAGATATATAATATTATTACTAGTTATTATATTAGGACTAGCGATCTATCTTATTATTAAATAAGGATTAATTATATTACTATATTCTTATCCTTTATATAGTCCTCTTACTTATTAAATATATCGGCGCGACCGTTATTCTTTCCTAGGGTATAAAAGATCTTAAATTTATATTATCTTAATAATTCTAACTATCTAACCTATCTTCGATTTAATTATTTTATTATTATAAAGTTAAGAAGATTTTTATAATTTATAAAAATAATAAGGTCTAAATAACTTTCTACGTATACCCGCTATTATTCTAATACGGATACCACTACTAGTAATTCCTTATTATAGATATTATAGTTCTATTTTATTAATAATATTTTTCTAGAATAATATATAATAGGGTACTATTTATCGTCTCTTTATTAAAGTATATAAACGCCTATTATTAAATTTAAAGTGTCGGTTTCGATTCGAGCTAGTTTATTATTTCGAAAGGAATATAGTACCGGCGGTTTTTTATAAACTTTTTTAAATACCTCGAAAGATCGTTATTATTCTTCTCTTTATTAGAAAGCGATATTTTTCTTTATAACCTCCGTTAACGGTAAGGCCTTTTTAAAGTAATCTTTAATAAATCTTTTATTAAAGTTCGTAAATCCTAAGAAACTCTATACCGTTTTAATATTATATAGTATAGGTTATTCCTTAATACTCCTAATCTTCTTAAGGTTTATATAAATACCTCTAATATTAATTATAAATTTAAGGAATTTAACCGATTCTTTATAAAATTCGTATTTCTCTAGTTTAAAGAGAAGTCTAGTTAATAATAAATAAATTAGGATATCCTATATATATTAAATATATTCTTCCTTATTAATAGAGTAAATCAAGATATTATCGAGGTATATAATCACCGTTATATTTAAATATACTCGTATAATATTATTAATTAATATTTAATAGGTTATTAATATATTAATAAATCCGAAGAGTATTATTAAATATTCGTAATAATCGTATTTAGTTTTAAAAATAGTTTTCTACTCCTCGCCTTCTTTTATCCGAATTAAATTATACGCGCCTCGAAGATTTAGTTATATAAAGATTTTTACTATTATAAACCGATCCTATAACTCGCTAATATTTAATAAAAAGTACCGATTCTTTACCGTAATATTATTTAACTTTCGATAATTTATATAAAATTATAAACTTTTATTCTTCTTTATTATAAAGAGGATTAAATAACTTATTAATAATTTAGATTCTCGAATAAATTCTTTTTTAAAATTCTTATCGATATACCCGCGAAGTACTCCGAGTTCTTTTTTTAATAAAATATAAATAGGTCTAAATATCGGTACTATATTTAATTTAAATTCGATTTTATAATCCTATAATTAATATTTAGGTAATACTTTTATAATTATCTCTTCCTAAAAAAGATACTTCTATTATTAATACTTTTTAGGGATATTAAGAGGTTTATTTTTATTTTTAAAAATTTTAATTTATTCGCTTTACTAACCTCTTTAATTAATATATATCGAATCAGATCCTTTTATAAAGTTATTTTTATACGAAGATAAAGTATTATAAACTTCGACCGGGCTATAGTTCGATTTCTTATTTATAACTATTCTTTATAGGTATATAAATATTATATTAATAACGTCTTTAATATACGGAAATATAAATACTCCTCTCTTTTAATTTATTATTAAATTATATTTCTTTAACTAAGGTATTCTCAAAATAATATAGTAAATAATTATTCTTATTATATCGAAGGTAATTTCTTTATAGTAGCGTTAAATAATAATTAATAACGGGAATATTTCTTTATTTACTCTTTTTATTAATAATTTCGACCCGTCGATTAATTAAAATTTATATTATTTCTTTTTTTTTAAATTAGTAAGTTAGTTACCTAAATTATTATTCGAGATATAAAGTTATTAATTACTCCTAAATCTATTATCGTAATAACTCTATATCCGTTGATTTTTACTAGTATTGGCAGCTTGGGAAACCCCGATTTTTGCGTATTTTGTACCGAAATTGTATAAAATGCTGGAAATGCGTATCTACTCATGTCCCGCATTCTAAGCACATTATGCACCGATATTGCACCGATTTAATAACTTTTTTTTTTGACTTTAACTTTTAAGAGTATCTAGACTAGGGCCCCTATATAGGAATATAAATATGTTACTAAATCCATTTTTAGCCTAGATTCCGAATTTTTAATTAGATTTTTACTAGCGTTGCCCTATAGGGCTATAAAGCTACTTTTAGGATTAAGTTTAGCGCTCCCGCGCAGACCTTAACTCTAACTTAAAAATCTTGGCGCCAAGACTTGCCAAGGCTGCAAAATGCGCATTTTGCACCGATTAAGTAGCGATTTTACAGAACTATTTTTCCGGACTTGCCGATGTGAGTATTCGTATATATATACCGTACTAAATTAAATATAGATATTATTTTAAAGTTAATATATTAATCTCTTTATATTTTCTCTTAATATAAGGAACTAGTCTTTTCCCGACGAAGATAAAAATCCGTAGTATTCTTTAGACTCGAAGTACCTCTCGTAATCTTTAATTAAATAATAATACTATTTATCCTAATTATAATATTTCGTCTTCTTATTATATTTTATCTAGTTTCGTAATTATAATTATTATTCCTTATCGTAATTTAGGAAGACTTAATTCTCTCTTTTCTTTATTAAGTATTATAAATAATTATCTTTAACGTAGTTATTCCACTAATTATAATTATTATATTTTAGTTTTATAATATACTTTCGCTCTCCTAAACTATTATAATAGTATTTATAATATTCGTTTATATATATTAACTAGTATAGTATCTCCCTATATCTTAGGTAATATTTATTATAGGTATAATTAATTCTAGAATTAATTTTTTTTTTTTTCTTATCTTCGGGCTTTTCTTTTAATATAATAGATTAGGTTTTAGAGTTATCGAGGTAATTTATTATTTAAAGTTATTCTTTAGAATTTATTATATTTTGTTCTTATTTTTATCCTTCCTTTAAATCTTTTTCTAAAGTTTTATTATTATTATTATTTAGTTCTTCGAGCTCTCGAATTCTTTAGGCGATTTTTTCTTTAATCTCCTTTTATTTCTTAAATAAATTATTAAATATAATATCGTTTTATACTAGATCTTTAGGGGATTTAATTACGCTATTTAATATCTCCTTCTTAAATATATTTAATTACATCTACAAAAGTGTAAGCGACTCTGAGAATCCTAGTTTGCTCGGAGCGTTTAGGCCCGCTCGCGAGCGCTAAAATAGCTTAGAGCTAGGTAAGAATTCTCAGGCCCGCTTAGGCCCGCTCAGGCTCGCTCAGGCTCGCTCAGGATTATTTAGGATTCTTAATACCGGCTTAATATTCTCAGGGCCGCTCAGGGCCGCTCAGGGCCGCTCAGGATTATTTATTTACATGGCCATTACT